>Ga0325411_1001057_pt1 | contig 30132 bp, 19 predicted proteins | sample PopdelMetagenome_13_FD_206181 | JGI IMG/M metagenome (GOLD analysis project Ga0325411, IMG submission 206181) | Populus deltoides microbial communities from Bellville, Georgia, United States - Xylem-PdIQD-R4 | ecosystem: Host-associated > Plants > Phyllosphere > Stem > Wood/Secondary xylem...
AAATTCACTTCACATGTATAGCTAAGTATCTAGCATGCTCTAGAAATAAAATTAAATTTGAGTATATTTTTTCACCATTAGACTGATGGCAGTTAGAAAACCATCTAGAACTCGGAAGATTTTATTAAGAGCCTCCATACGAGGAGGCCTCTTGAATTTAATATCAGGGATAAAATATTTTTAAAGGTTGCCGTCGATGTTTGGTAAGAAAATTGATGTCAAGATACATTGAACTTATGAGGCTGTAAAAAGGATTTGACTGGTAGCTTAGATTACGCACTCCTTGTGGGTTTGACTATTCCTAAAATAATAAATAATTCATTTATTTTTAAAACATATGTCCTTTAATTATAGTCATAAGATGCTTTTTCTTCTTCTTCTTCTTTTTTCCCCTCTGGGGGGTATTTTTTTTTTTTTGTCGGTTTTGCAACTGCTTCATGTCTTCGAAGAATAGTCAAATATTCTCTGAAGCAAGCTTTTCATACCTTCTCATTAAGCTTAACTTGAGCACAAGATTTTTTAATTAATTTCTTCAATGATTAATTCCGAAATTAATGTTCAGAAGAGCAGAGTTATCAAACAAAAGTGTATATGGGTGTGTGTTAGGATAAGCAGGCCAACTACATTTGGATATGGACTGGAAAACACAAAAACAATTACAATGTATAATATAGATAAATTATAATACAGCGAAGTCTTTTTTTTTATATATAAAAAAAAAACAACTGATGTGAAATCATTTATTTTTCTCTTTCTGTTGCTAAGTATTGCCATTTCCTTATTAAAATCACAACCACTCCAGGACAAGTATTAAATAAAAAATCTTATTTCCTTTGTTTATTTTCCCGAATTGCAACATGTAATGTGAACAAAATGTGGAGCCGAAGATGGGTTAAAAAACCAGCCTTGCTGAGCAAATTCCATTTAAGCCAAAACGGCGCAGTCTTGACGAATTTTCCCATTTCGACCGCTCTTGACACCGACGCGGCCCAACTTTGTCATGGCAGTGATAAAGGCTTGTTGAAAGGCCTTTGAGTCAGTGGCCCATTTAGTAACAGTTGGCTTGGACCTTGAGTCTGTGAATAGAACTTGATCAGAGGTGAAGAGGCCCATTCCTTGCACGAGGTTCTTGTAATACATGTTGTCAAAGGTGTTGGGAGTGTTTGGGTCCATGTTGATGGCTATTCTGGAGTCAACGTTTTTGGGGCACAGGGTTTGCAGTGTTTTTGCATATGTTCTGTTGAGTGTAGGGTCGATCGGACCTCGCCTGCTAAAACTATATATCCTGTTGGCAAATTTGCTACAATGAGAGAATCCAACCGTGTGTGCCGCTGATGGGAAAAAAGAGAGTAAAAAAACTCATCAATTGATCCATCTCGAAACAATATAGTGCACATTTTTTAAGTTGCATATAATTAAATTTCTTAATATATTATTGGAGGTACATTATTAAAATTATGCAAAGAAAAAATCAAGCTCAATGAAATTGTAAATTCATCTAAAGATACTCCTATCTTCAAATAGAAAAAAATGACCTATAATATGCATCATTTCATTCTTGAAAAACAAATAGGAGTATAAATTAAAAGGTTGCTTGTGGGTTTGATTAATGAAAGGAGCTCCATTGATATAAATAAATAAATGTGGCCAAGAGAGATCCAATTTCGGGACCCACCAAGATAAAATGTCTGTGATTGGAGCACGTGAATTTAGGACAATTACGATGATGATTGGCATACCTGAGAGAGCAATCATGTCAGTTTGGCTGAGTCCGTTGGCAGCAAACATAGCAGTAAGCTGATTCAAAGAGAAAGTTGGCTGAGGCAGCTTCCCATTGACACTAGCAGCTGTTGAGCTTAAACCATCCAATCGTCCCAATTCAACAGGATATGAAGGCCCACCAGACTGCATCAATATCACATTTATAGCCCTTGAACATATCAGGAAAAAAAAGAAAGGAGATCAAGAACATGATGGTCTGACCAGGGCGATAACATCTCTTGTTGCCATGGCAAGGATATCAGCACACGAGACCTTGTTTTTGCATCCGGGGGTGGCATCAACAGCTGCTTTCGCTTTGATCACAGTGTCAAATCCATCTCCAGCTAATGATAAATTATCAGAATGGTCCTTCTCCGCCTTGTTGGTTGCAGTGGAGGCCACTATAACTGAAGCATCACAGCCCTATAGAAACAAAACATTAATCTTAAGCTAGAGAAAATGAATGAAGCAATGGGCTGTTTATTTGTATTCCATAAATATTACCTGAACAAAGCAATCATGGAAGAAAAGCCTGAGAGTTGCCGGAATCGTAACAAAAGTTTGTTTAATTTTGTTCTGAACTACACCCCTAACTATGCTTTCCACTCTGGGGCAACTGCTAGCGTAGTAATTTTGCCTAAGCTGTGCCCATGTGGTGTCAGGGAAGTGGCACAAACTGAGAGTGAGTGAAAGAACAAGTAAGAGATGGAACCGGGCAGCTGCCATTTTTGAAGATCAGAAGATTACTTTAAATCGAATTTGCTGATAGGAAAGAAGCTAATAAATGCAGAGATTATATAGTAAGCTGGTATACAAGAGAGGTGGTCTTGGTCGTACAAAGCCAGTTGGCTCAGAATCTTTCTTGACAGCTGGGCGATGGCATTGTTTTAAATTTTTAATCATTTTAATATTAAGTTTGAAATAAAAATTGAGTGGTTAGCTAATAGCTAATGCCTCTGTAGATTGGCCGCCTTTGTTTCTTTCGTATAAACATTTAACTCATCCCTTCCCTTCGTCCAAATGTTTGATAGTCGAAAATCCCATGCCAACCACAAGGATATCGATCAAATCTGATTTAATGGATAGGGGTATAAATATTCTTAAATCTAATTTAAAATATATATTTATAGAATATTTAGAATTTTTAACACGATATAATATATATTTTAATATTGATATAAAATACATATACATGAATAATATTTATCATTTAATATATATTTATACACTTTAAATATATATATATATGAACTATTTTATTTTTATTAATAAATAGATAAATAATAGTAGATAATGGATATTTATTGATAGTTAAAAATTTAATAATTAATGAATGGATATCTTAACTTGATAAAAATAGTAAATAGAATATAAACATGAAAGATGAGAAAGAAATGCCCTAGGACGTGGGCCAGTTGAGGGAGGAAAAACCTTGAGAAAGGGCAAGGGATGGCCAAAATGGGTTAGAACGTCGCATCCACGTTAAGGCTGCTTCTTGTGGGCTTCGGTGACTGTAAATAGTATCATATGATTGAAAAATCAAGGTAATTCCAATCAAATAGAGGCCTGGATTTGATTTAATTTACGATCTCGAGCAACAAAAGGCAAACATGCTTTAAGTCTATGGTCTGTTTAAAGCACTGCCACGTCGATGTCCCTAAATGGGCCCATTAATTTCTCGAGCAAGGAACTTGATGTTTTTGCGTTTTGGGGGGCACTTGGCAAGATGGTACCAGGTACAGTGAATTATTGGATTGCCAAAGCGACGGAATATGACTTGTACGCAAATAAAGCATGGACATACCCAAAAAGAAAAGAAATTCGATCAGGTCACGTCGGATGACATATAAAGCGGCAATAAGGACAAACATCAATATACCTAATTTCTAATGGGATTTCCTAAATTCTTTATTATATATAGCTAATTAATTTACGCACGTCGTATTGCTACTTGATTGACTCATAAATCTTTTTAGTGACTTTTCTAATTAAAACATGTGATTACAGCTTCGATTGAGCTTTTCTAAACAGTTGAAGGCCTCACGTTCTTGTCTGCTGTAGGGCCATATATATATATATATATATATATATATATATATTCGGGGTCCTGATTTGTTCCAATCGGTAGGTAGATAGATATATATGGTATGGATAATTTGGTTATATTTTAAATTTAATTTTGAATGGTTACGGATTTGAGTTTTTTTAAGTTCATTTAAAATTTATATAATTGTTAATTTTAGGATCCATAAAATTAATTAAGATACATATAAACGGGCCTGAACACCTATATTAATAATAAAAAATAATTATGCTATATTTGATGCGCAGGACAATTATCAATTTTTATCTGGTCCAAAGTTACTATAAAAGCAAAATTCTTGTCCCGCCATGAATGAGGTAAAACAAGCTTGTATAGTACCATGGGCAAAAATTATTAATTTCTTATATTGCCCATTATCAATTTATCACTCATTTGTTTTTTTTTTTATTTGGTTGATTAAATTTCAATCAAATGTACCTATATTGTATCAAAAATAGTTTACTACATGAAGAGGATTAATTTCAAAAACTCTTGTGATTTAAGAACTTAATTGTACATATACCTTAATATTAGAGGACTTCAAAGCTTTCAAATGAGAATAAAAAATATCATCAAAATAATAAGAGGGACTACAATAATTATTGAAAAACTTTCAAGGGCCAAATAATCTTTGTAAACATTTCATAGTCTTTTCTCATCATCAAACATGGTATGAGAATATATATAGTTATATCTAATTTATCATAATTTATACGAATTCAATATATTTTCATTTATCTAGTCTTTTGTCATATAAAAAATGCACCTTAATCAATCATTTCTATTATTTTAAGTTATTTATCACCTTTATTTTTACAATACCCAATTGCCATTTGAGCAACAATAATTCAAATAAAAAAATATGTAGATAATTAATAAAAGTTAAAAAGGAAGGGAAAACACTATGAATGAACTCTTCTCATAAAAAAAAAAACTTCAAATTAGTTATTGAGGGCATTGAAGTTTTTTCACAAGGCCCATTAATTATTACAAAATTAACTAGGGATAAAATAGTTTTTTCTCATTTTAAAAGCATAATAAAATGACTAAAATATCATTAAAAGCATAAAAATTTAAAACTAGCATTAAGGGGCATTTTTGTATTTGCAAAATGATTTTTTTTTTATTGTTAACAGGTCAACTAATGAGAAATTTCGTATTTGACCTATAATAAATTAAAAAAAACAAACAAAAAGCATAGTAAAACGATCAAAATTCCTTTAAAAGAAAAAACAAATTAAAAACTAGTGTCAAGATACTTTTTCTTCTTTTAACCATGGTTTCTTTGTTATTATCAAGTCATTTTATAAGTAATTTGGTATTTTAATTAAATAAAAAATAAAATAAAAAACAAAAGTTTGTGGCGTATGTTGCATATGCTCCGGTGTATAAAAGGTGCTTATGACCTATACATTTTTTCCCCTCTCTTTTCTCTCTTCTACCCTCGAAATTTTTATTAGGCATGCAAAATTTTATACATTTCCTTTTATTTTTCCTTTTCAATCCTTATTTTTTTTATTTTTAATTTTTGTTCTTGATCTTTTTGTAAAACTTTGATTTGTTTTCAATTTCATCATTCAATCCCAATTTAGAATGTGGTTTTTTCCAATTTGGTTCTCATTCTTTTGATTGTTTTTTTTTTTTTGCATTATGTTAAATCAATTTTTCTTTTTAATTTCACCCTTCAATAAAAAAAAATTTGTATTTTTTATTTCAGTTTTAATCCTCATTGTTTTTATTGTTTTTTTGTCCTTTCGTTAAATTGATTTTTTTTTCTTTTTAATTTCACCATTCAATCAAAGATAAAATTTATTTTGTGTTTCAATTTTGATTGTCATTCTTTTAATTTATATATATTTTAATCATTTTGTATAAGTGAATTTTTTTTTATTTCATGCTTCAACATTTGATTTATTAAGAATTGCGTTTAATTCTTTTTCTAGATAGAGTACTTACAGTATAATAATTTGGGTCACGAGTTTGAAAAATTAACGTGGGTTAACCTTTGTTTTTTTTAATAGGCTTTGTGATTTTTTTTATTTTATTTTTTATCGTGTTAATCTCGATCTCATGACTTGGATCATGAGTTTGGTAGGATAACTCAGATTGGTTTGGCCCTGATTATCAGGGTTAAAGGTTTGTAATTGTAACTCGAGTTGACTCGGGTTGATTTGTTAGGTCCTTTTTTTACTCAATTTCATCCTTTTATATTTAATGGACTAAGAATTGAGCTACATCGCTGTTCCCTTTTGAAAAATAATTTTTTTCTCAAATTATCAGGATCATTTTTTTTTAATTTAGTCCATATGTTATCGTTGTCGATTTGTCTTCCTTTTTTAAAACGTGTTTGCAGCACTCGAGCATTATTTTTCATGCAAAGAAAGGCCCATGGCATAACACGGGACACGACTAGTAGCTATAGAACCATACGTTGTTAATATGATAGGGTAAATATATAAAATTAGTCCCTCTAATTTTACAAAATGAATTAAATAGTCCTTCTAGTTTAAAAAATTAATTACTTAAATTTTGACTAGTGTTGATAATAATTAATTTAATGTTACTTTGTTCTAAAAATATTTTTTTTCTCATCCATCTTTACATAATATTTAATTTGTTTATTTATTAAAACAAAAAAATGGTACATTAAAAAAGAACTTGAAATGTATGAAAGGAACTAAATAATTATTTTTTAATATTAAAAAGACTATTTAATTCAATTTATAAAACTTGAAGAACTAACTCAAATGATTAGTTAGGTTTCAAGATGTGAATACAAATTTGTGGATAAGCTTTAGACTCGAGCAGCATTACAGTGCTTAGGAATTGGATTGGCCTCGAGCAACACTCTATAGGACCAAATAAGGTGTTTAATTAATATAGACAATGTGAAACTAATTTGGCTTAAATTGAATTTATTTAGACAATCTATTATCTAGATAAAAGATCCACCCCATAAGTATAGTCCCATGACTAGCCTAGGATTCTATATGCTTTGTTGCGGGTGTGTGTTTCAAGACTTAAGAGATTATTGTTTTTCTTTAAATTTTATTTATTAGTGATTAGGTTTTTTTTGTTGTTGTTTAAACTAAAAAGATTAAATATCTTTGTGACATGAACATTTAGTTTAAGCCAAAATTAGACTAAATCCAAATCAAAATGGAATTTAATTCCATTAAAAAAAACAAACGAACAAAGTGACCAACTTCTATGATGAAAGACCTACTAAACTTCATAACATAGTTGTTAGACTTGACATGATGATTGATTAAAAAACGTTATTGAGCCATTGGCGTTGCGCCTGACACATGAAATGAAATATCTGAAATTAAAGAGAATTTATAAAAAATAGAATCGTTACCTAATTCTTTAAAAAGAATATGAATCTTAAAATAAACATTGGTTTTAAAGATGAGTAAGGGGTTAATTATACTTATAAAAAAGATCTATCGAAATGATCAAATGGGAGTTCAAATGAATAAAAATTCAAATTCAAAACAAAAGAAAAATGACAAAACAAAAGGAAAGACAAACAAAAAACATCCATCATGATAGTGCAAAGTCCAAACTCGAAGGTAAAAAAGCAGTGACAAAACATAAAGATACGATTGGAAAAATTAAGATTGTAATGAGATCAATCGCTAAAATGACAAAATCAAGGCATCAAGCCTAAAAAGATATCCATACAAAATAAATGGTCTTATGTTTTTGTACTCTAAAACATTATTTGAGTCTTATATATTCTTTTTTTAGCCATGAGCCATAGTCTATGTTGTGTGCCTCAAAAAGTCTTTTTTGATTAAAAACATCTCGTTTGTGTTGGACAATGCCAACCTCTAAAAAAATGATGATGAAATGAATGACTTATTTATGCATCACACTCCTTACCAGGTACGATAATGGAACACACTCAACATGAAGTAAGCAGTCATCCTTTTGAAAAACCAAACCCTATTTTCGAGATTTTAACTTGTCATTCATTGTTTACACAACTTCTAAGTTTTAACATGTGATTTCCAAGATAACCTCTCATCACATAGGAAATTTGCAGCCTAATCTTTTAGAAATCCAAATCCTACCTCTAGTATTTAACATTTCATTTCTAAAATGACCTCCGTCAGGTAGGAATTGATAAAAACCTTTCGTTTTCATGATCCCAACTAATGCCTATCTCATTACACATCACCTAAGATTTGCATCTTAGTGTTGAATGATGTGTTTTGGATCTTCGGCATAAGAAGTTTAATCAATTTTCAAATTTATATTTATATATTTTGTTTCAATAATTAGACTGGAATGGATATAATCTTTGAAATTCTGCTGTTTGATTTCTAGGCAAGAAAGGTGATTGTCAAAAAATAAGTAGTTATTGGCTAACTTTATAAGGTTCTCAATAAGAATGATGTTCAGGCATGCGCACCAGACAATTAAACATGCATGGCTAAAACAACTAATAGTGCTTTAATTTAAAAGGAACAGGATTATGATAAAGCATGCAAGTCTTCTCCTAGAAGGTAAATGACCAAATTAATAGAGGCATTCCATGATGAGCAGTGATGAATGTGTAGTATAACTAGCTAGATGCAATGTAGTTTAAAGGAATATTTTGGGAAGAAAAATGTTGAGGATGCATACATGCCTTTAAATGCCCAATGGAAACATCCAAATTAGCTTAGGGGCAATTCAACTTGAAGAAGTCAATAACATATAAACATCACCCCAAGCTATAACTGGTAGAAGAAATGTATGATGAGTATATATCTTTTCTTGGTGACTAGAAAGAGTAGCACATCTAAATCAGTTAGGGAAAATTTTCTTTTCATAGCCATTGGGAAGAAACCCATTAATTAGATGATGACATAAAGAACTCCACCACAAACCATAAGTGATAGAGAAACATCAAGGGATGAGGGTGATACATGTATGCCTTGTTATAGTTTTTAGGGATATCAATGTCTAGATTGAAGAGGTACTTGATGAAGATTTTGTTTTGTAAATGCTTATTAATGATTGTTAGGAAGATAAATATATCTAGATTAGTTAGGGGAATGTTATTTAAAAGAATCCATAACAGTTGATGATTTGGTGAAATCCCTTAAAAGTTTAGAGTAACACTAGATTTAGGAAGCACAGTCCAACTAAAGGGTAACCTTATGGGCGAGGGATGATTTGCCCTTTTATAAAATATGGTTTTAATTCAATAAAAAAAATGATTTAGAGAACCCCACGACAAGCCTATAAAGTTAAGAGAAATATATGATGAGAATGTGGTCACATGAGTGCATGTTGATTATTGTTGAGGATATGTGCAGCTATATCAATTACGAGCAATCTTATTTGAAATTTTTCTTAGTAATAGATGATTTGATGAACTTGTCTAGAAAGGAAAAGCAATGAAACAACATTTCTTCAATATAGATAATGAATATGGAATGGCGTAAGAATACCACACTTATGAAGCATAGTCATGACAAAAAATAGCTAGTCCTTCTAAATGGTCAACAAAAAAAAAACTCCCTATAGAAAACAAAGAGGTAATGGTCATACTAAAAAGCCTAAGCTATGCAATTACATTCGAGCAAGAGACTTAGATTGAGCAAACTCGAGGAGGCCGGTGAATTAAGAAACCAAAAGAAACTAGTGTAGAAATAACAAACCCTACCACAAACAATAAAGATAGATTGCAAATAAAAGGGGGCTATATTTTCTAAACAAGTAAGGATACATGCATGTGATCTAACCTAGAGCATTGCATAAATTTTTTTTATAGAAATTCCATAGGTGAAAATCCCCAATAGAGTTTGATAAGACTTAAATAAATCCAAGCTAACAAAGATCTAACATGAAACGATCCTATATTGATGGACTATTGTCCGTCACCAAAAATGATTCGGTATCAATGGACTGCCAATCATAGCTGAAAATTGTCATTGAGTCATGGTATCAAGAAAATTCAAGCACGCAATGATGAACTACCATCCATCACCAAAAGTGATCATACATCAATGGACTACCACCCGTCATTGAAAGTTGTCCTTAAGTCATGGTATCAAAAAAAGATAAGCCTACATTGATGAATTACAACCCATCATCAAAAGTGATCCTGTGTTGATGGAAAACCATCCATCATCATAAATACTTTGAGGTAAACCTTGAGTTGCTAAATTTCAAACTAGTGCTAAAAGACTAATTCTAAATTGGTGGGTTCTAGGTCATCTCTAGAAGTGTAAATCCCTAGATGGTAATGATGATGATGATGATGATGATGATGATATGTTAAATGAGTAATTGCATATTTGAATTAAAAAGGTAACTTTAGATTTTGGGAATTTGAAATAAAATGTTCCTATGTTAATTTAAAAACAGAAATTTGAAAAATAGTGGGAAAATAAAAAATAGAGAAAAGCAAATAAAAAAAAAGGAAAAGATAAAAGGGGAAATAAATGTTCTGGTATATATTTTAATAAAATTCAATGTAGTTAGTTTAAACTTGATATTAAAAATGTGTCTAAATCTGGAAAATATAACATGGCGAACATAAAGGGTACAATGTAAACTTTGCAGCCTAAAAATGATAAACTAGAGATAATATTTATGAATTTAGGGAGAAAATATTTAGAAAAAATATTTGGAATTTTTAAATAAATTAATATATAGTTTTACGCGTGAATGACCTAGACCATCAATATAAGCTCTATATAAAATCACACAGTTAACTCGAAAAGGGATAAGATTTAAGGAAAATTTGTATTATAAATTGCGATAAAATTTACAAATAAATTTTTTAAAAAATATTGACGATTTAATAAAATAAAAACATTTAAAAAATATTGAGGAATTAGCATAAAATTTACTTGCTCTATATTTTTATATTATCAAGCATAGTTATTAGTCCAACATTGGATCGTAATCAAATTTTATATGAAAAGATCCTGCATAAGTGAAACAATGAGTTTCCCAGAACTAAAATAAGGTAAGAACGACGTTGGTTGGCCATAACTCCACCATCTTCTTCCTCTCCGAAACAAAAAATCCTTAAAAAAAAAAAACCCACCATCTATAGTTATGGCATCCCACCCACTACAACCCTACTTGCTCTTTCCTAAACAATTACAAACTTTCGATACATGTTTATAAGGTCCTACCCTTAACCCCGCTCAATTACAGTAGCTCCAAAAGGTGTTGCCCTTAACATGGACAAAAACAATAGGCATTGATCATGCAATAACAATTGGTGGTGGTGCTCGAGCCCTTTAGGTTGTCTTTTGAGTCTGAGGAGCTCTAGTGATGTGGTGTCACTGTAGATGGTGTTGAAGATTAATGGTAGTGCCAACAACATCTCTCAACATTTACAACAACTAGTATTTGGAAGAAATCTGAGAAACCGTAGCAGTGAATACAACGATTTCAGGTGAGTTTTCACTCGCTTCTTAGTGTTAAATCCATTTCATTTTGTTTCTCTCTTTGAGGAGTTAATGGCATAATATTGTAATATGAGATAACAAATCATAATTGGGATGCAATCTTTGAGTTATTACAAGGTAAAAATTAATCTCTTATGGTGAACCTATTTTGTTGAATAACGCATGGTCATTGCATGATTTTTAACTTATGTTTTGTAAGAGTTAGCAATCAAGATAGATGGGAAGTTTTAAATGTCTCCTTCATGTGCTTGTCTTGTGCACCGTTATGTATATCCATCTATTTTTACCACAAGAAGCAATTTGGTGTGTGTGATGAGTTGGTCTGAAAGCATCAAAGGAAAAAAAGGAACATGGTTTCTCGTTGGTTATTTCTATTTGTTTTTTAGTCTATGATTATTTTTCTTCGTTGGTATATTTGCTTGTGCAGTACTTGTGATGAGAGGTGTAGGTAGCTTGTCTTACTGGGAAAAGCATTGGGTGAACATTCGTGAGTGTGCATTGCTTCAGTCCATAGTTATCAAATCCGACTTGGGAATTTTCATGAGTCAACCTAAAAGAATTAAAAAAAAATTAAAAGTTTTAATATTTTATATGAAAAAATTAAGAAAAAAAAATCTATATGAATATAAGCTATACATGTTGTAAATAATGAAGTTTAAAGAATATTTTAAAAAGTTTTTTATTTCACATTGAAAAAATACTATGTCATGCTTTTGAGTTGAAGATTTAAACCAAAAAAGTTTTTTTATCCCATATTGAAAAAACATAACTTTTTTCTTGTGAACATAGAGTATATATACTAAAGGGTTTCAAATCCCATATTGAAAAGATATTATGTTATCCTTTTAAGTTGAAGTATTTAAACCAAAAAGTTTTTTATCCCACATTGAAAAAACATAACTTTTTTCTTATAAACATAGAGTATATATACGAAATAGCCTCAAATCTCACATTAAAAAATAACTTTTTCTTGGGAACATAGGAGTACATATAATAACGTGTTTCAAATCCCACATTGAAAAAACATAATTTTTTTCTTGGGAACATAGGAGTATATATACTAATGAGTTTCAAATCTCATTGAAAAAAAATACTATGTTATCCTTTTAAGTTGAAGTATTTACTATTTAAACCAAAAAGTTTTTTATCCCACATTAAAAAAACATAACTTTTTTCGTGTGAACATAAAGTATATATACGAAAGTGTTTTGAATCTCACATTGAAAAAATAATTTTTTTCTTGGGAACATAGAGTATATATACTAAAGGGTTTTAAATCTCACATTGAAAAAACATAACTTTTTTCTTGGGAACATATAATATATATACTACAGGGTTTTAAATCCCACATTAAAAAAATAAAATACTTTTCTAATATTTATATAGTGAGCAAAAGTGTTAATAACCAACTATAAAATATGAAAAAAGAGGGGTATAGGAGAAAAATCACATTTTAAAAAAAACCGGGTCTCACCCGGGTTTGCCCGGGTCGCCAGGATCATGGGTCAACCCGTCCGGTCGACCAGGTTTGGCCGGGTCGTTACACCAGCCAGTTTTTTGGCAAATCCGGACCGGTCCAGCCACCAGATCAACCGAGTCCCGGGTTGACTCGCCAAGCCAGTCTGGGTTTAATAACTATGCTCGAACCTCTAAGCCTTAAGGAGAGAAAGGATTTTAGGTGCATGGCAGGTTTTCTTGGGCTTGAGCTTTCCTCTTGAGTAAAAATGTTGTATGCTTTAGAAATAATGTTCTCTTCAATGTATAGGGAGGTCGATATACGGGTCATAGAATTGTGTTCATTACCTGTAAAATAGGAACAAGAAGCAGCATAACACTTATGTTATTCATGTTTCTATTTACAAGTTGTGAGCATCAATTTTTTTTTTATGGTGAAAGTAACATGGTATCTCTTTGTCCGTTGCACTTTTTCAATATTTACTAGTTTTCCTAATTTATTTTATAATGATAAGGGCATGTGTTTCCCTCCCATCTTTGGCGCTGTGGATGTAATTTTTTTTTATGAAGCTTGGGACATCGCAGTGTATATGACATCATGGGGGTGATGAGTAGTTATATTCCATGGTTGTATCATGTATGGGTGTGTGAGTTGTGTTTTATGTACGACTGTTTAAGGTTTCTAAAATCTATTTTGCTTTTAATTTTTTTAGGTTTAGTTTGTTTGCTAGAAAATATTTTTTTAAAAAAATGGTTTCTCTAGAAAATAAATTATTTTTCAATATTTGATAGTGTTATGAAAAATAAGTTAGAAGACACTTTTCAGTATTTGGTTATGTCATGGAAAATGAGTTGCAAAATAACTTATTAATATTTTTTTCAAGTTTATTAAAATAATAAGGAACAAATCTTACAAATTAAAAAGTTGAATGACAATGAAATTGAAAAAAAAACCTAACTTCATAAATTATCTCAAATAAAATAAATAGCAATCAAAATAATAGAGATTAAATCTAATAGATAAAAAAGTTAAAAGATAATAAAATTAAAATAATTCTAATTATAAATTCATAAATTATTTCAAATAAAATAAGTAATAATCAAAAGAATGAAGACTAAATTTGAGAGATAAAAAATTTCAATTAAAAAAATTATAAGAGAAAAGCAAATAACAATCATAAAAATAAGGACCAAAGTTAATATAAAAATCAAATTAAATCAAATTCTAAGGGGTGAAATTGAAAAAAAAATCAAAACAAAATATATAGCAATCAAAAGTTTAAGGACCGAATTTGTTATAATCAGCAAATAATATGATATTTCTAAATTTTTCACAACTTCTGGAAAGTGTTTTCCGCCCAAAATAAAAGGAAAACACTTTCCTGGAAACCAAGCCAAATTTTCTTTTGACTAAAAAGTGTTTTTCATTGATCAATTTCCCTAATAGAAAACAAACACAGGAAAATTTAGAAAGTAATTTCCAGAAAACCACTTTCCACCAAACAAACGAGGCCATAGTTAAATTAAGTTTAATCACAAAAAAAATATTATCATCTTCCTTTATCAAATGCAATGTCAACTAAAAATATCTCATACCAATTTCTATATAAAAAAAATTTATGCACATGACTAAGCCTCTCATTTCTAAAAAATTAGGAAAAAAAAAATAAAAACACTAATAAAAAATAATTTGAAAACTTTTTGTTCATAATTTTTTATGGAAACAATGGCGAATTAAAAAATAATATTTCATTGGCATTTAAGATATGTCAAATTACGGATGGAATTTATGTTTGTGATTCTAAAATGAATTAAAACTCAATTAAATGTCCTCTCTTCTCCCCTATTTATTCTTCTTACTTGATTTCAATTCAAACCCTAAACCCGATCTCTCTCCCACCCATTTCAAATTTCTGACATCCACCAATCAAGCCACCCAAGCCATCATCGATCGATGTAATTTCCCTTTCTTTGTTCATTTTCTATATTGTAATAATCTCAAGATTTTATTTTTTTTCTTTTTAATGATCTTTTTAGTAATTTGTGTAGACTTTGCCGAATCAGCAAGCTGTTGATTATCCATACTTCAAGCTTGTGATTATTGGTGACAATGGTACACGTGTGTGTGTGTCTCTTTTTGAGATTTTGTTGATTTGTTTGTTTTTTTTGTGTTATTTTGGATTTGGGTTTGGTTTATGGCTTATGGGGTTTCCTTTTGTTTAAAAGGAATTTTGGGCCCTTCCTAGTTGTAATTGACATCATATAATTTTCTTTGATTGTAGTTTGATCTTTTTTTCTCATAACTCTTTAAATACTTAAATGTAGATATTTCTTGCTCTAGGATATGTGTGCTGAATGACTTGGTCCTTTATTTATGCTATAAAAGAGGTGAGTGTGCTAATATATTTTTTTTAACTACTTTCCTTTAAGTCTTTGTACTCACTGCTTCATTTTTTATTTTTTCTGTTGGAGATTAGACTCAATTTACTAAACACTATTATTAGTAAATTATTTTATTTTTATACAAAAAAAAAGAAGAATAATAGATGATGATGACAATAAAAAAAGAGAGTAAATCTCTATATGTTTGGAATTATATAAATTTGAGAAGCACTCTTCTTCTTTTTTTTACCTCTACCACCAAATACTTAGTCGTTGGACACTATTTTATTCATGGCCTTTAAAAGAGAGGGAGGGGTTATGTTGTTTCGCTTATGTGTCATTTTTGGAACCATATGTTTGTTGGCTACTAAGGACAATTAAATTTCGTGTTAATTGGAGGTTTTGACATCTACATGTATAAGAACAAGTTTGTAAATTAAAATTTTTTCAGGAGTTTCAAGGATCTCATTAGACAGATCTAAAGTTATTTAAAGTTTATAGTTTGTAGTTTATAGTTTATACAAAGATAACTTGAAGAATGTTCTTTTTGGTTTTGAATAATTACTTTAAGGCTTGGTTGTCACAAATCACAAGTTATCCAAGTGTCCGGCTTCTAACAGTAATCTACATGAACCACCACCAAGAAATCTTTTAAACCTTTTTTGGAGATATGGATTGCTATATCTTTGAGTGTGAGCTCTTTTCTTTTATATTCTTCATGTGTTCTGTATTGTGCTATGTACTATATAGAAAATAAAAGGCATAAAATTCAATTTATAGGAAAACTTGAAAACTCTATAAATTACAAAATTCCAATTTGCCCCTATAATAATATCACATATATTTTCTCATGATAACTTTATAAATTTATTTAATCAAATCCTTACTTGATTTTTCTAGGTCTAAAATTATAATTTCTTAAATTAATTACATTCTAGTTCTTATTTTCTATAACATATTTACAATCAAGTTATACTTGATTAATCATCCTAATTTAATTATTGGCTAAAGGTTTTTATGTGTATGACCTATTAGATTCCCTAATAAGTTGGCTCAAATTTAAATCACAATCCTAAATAAAATAAAATAAAATATTATCAATTCAATAATTTATATATTTATATTTAAAGATCAAGTACAATGTTTAGTAACCTTTCATGATATCCTAAATATTAAGAAAGTTATAAACGATTTGACTTAACCTTTTAGTGATCAATTGCTCAGTGTAATTATTATTCCTTCATCAACAATGTTCCTATTTAGACTTTATAGCATTGAGTGTAGATATGTAGTATTGAATTGATATCTAAGTGAGATATCAGATGGATATTGGCTTTTATATGAAAAGCCAGAAGAAAATAAATGTAATATTGAATTGATATCGGAGTGAGATATCAAATGGATATTGGCTTTTATATGAAAAGCTAGAATAAATGTGTGTGACACTCGAATAGAGTGCTGAAATTCTTGGTAATTGACCTTCTAATGACCAGAATTTTTATTTGATTGGTTTCCTGGTTTGGAAACTAATGGTGTTAGCATGTTTGATGACCAAGATTTTAATTGATTAGTTTCCAAGTTTGAAAACTAATGGCGTCAGCGTGTCTGACAATCAGGATTTTAAAATCGATTAGATTCTTGGTTTGAAAACTAATGGTGTCAGCATGTTTGACGATCAGGATATTAACGGATTAGTTTTTAATTTGAAATCTAATGGCATCGGTGTGTTCGACAGCCATGAATGTAAGAACTTAGTCACCGGATTGAGACTTGTAATATTAGTTATTAGATGATTAGAGATTGACTAAATTATGGTTCTTAGTGATAATAGTTTCTTATAATTTAATAGTTAATGCAATTAAAAATATGAATATGATGACTCATTAAATAAATTATGTGTATCTTGTGTAAAATCAGGTGCATCCCTGCCTCATGTGGAGTGGTAAATGTTTGTCGCTCACATTATGCGAAGCTTTCAAAATGATATATCGTATACATTAGGATTTTATGTAATATTTACAAGATCCCTTTTAATTATGTCATTGTATAAATTTGATATTTTGTCTACACTGTTAAAACTTTATCCTTAAACCTTATCTCTACTTTTAAACTCTAAATGATTGGAAATTTTTTTTATCACATGTCTTCATGAGATTTGATCATCCTAATCATCTTAATTACTCTTTATTCTAGATGTTTAATAGTGGATAAAAGTCAATGAGACTTGTGATAATAGAATAACACTAATGTGTTGGCCAAAAAGGCATGTTATTATGATTGTCAATAACTTGGTACCACTCTGGTTAAGGAGAGACTCTGTCAAAATTTCAACAGAAATGAAAAAAAAAATTACATTGAAAATTCCTAATGTATCGTGAAAAAGGATGTACAAAATTGGGATTGTTACAATTTGAATAAGACTGGAAACTCTTTTCAAATCTCATTCTACGTTAGCCAAGGATTTCTTAGTCAATACTATTGGAGAACAAATGTAATATTTTCTCTAATTCACATAGGGTGATGAATCTTCTCTTGATCACTTAAGTACATTAATACAATTCATGTTATACCCAATGGCTACTCCTTCATCACTTTGACTAAGATAACATGTTACATGATCAATGCATAACATTCTTTACATAAGATAACTTAGTGATCTTTAAATCTAAGGATCACTTATACAACAGTCACGTGAGTCTTTCTGTAGACATAACTGATTTCTCTATATGGAATTCTTATACAGTTGGTTCAGTGTACATGTCTTATGACAAATACCTATATATTAGTTCTAGGTATCCCTTATACCCAAGCTTATGAGAACAACTGTTTCATTTCATAAAGAAAAAAACATAATATGTATCAGTCTCTATGACTCTAATAAATGTCCACTATTTAAGAGAGCATTGACAAAGAATATTTTTAAAACAATAATTTGATACAATAAAAATCACATAATTATAACAGCTTTATAATTTCTTTTGTAAAATATTTTTGTCCCATGAACTTTATCTTGACTCTAGATTTACAAATCAAATATTAGATTCATTAATATAATATTATATGAATAATAAAGATAAATTTAGCCATTATTAATAATAAATACATATTTATATGAATATAATAATGTCATGAGTAATCACTGATTGACTACAAGGTATATTAAACTAGCAGGGACTTTATTGTTGTTGTGAGATACTTTTTTTATTCCTCTACTCTACCTAGATGTGTTAATGCTACTAGGATTGCTTTGGTTCCTAAGATTGAGACACCCACCATTATAAATGACTTTAAACCTCTCTCATGTTGTAACGTGATATGCAAATGCATATCTAAAGTCATTGTGAGTAGATTGAAAGGGATTTTTACAAATGTTATTGGTCCTGCTCGGATTGTCTTTGTTTGAAGTAGGCAAATATCGGATGTCATCTTGTTGACAAGGAGCTTATGCATAACTATCACTTAGCTAGTCTTATGTCCAGATGTACTTTAAAAATAGATATTAGGAAAGCAATTGATACTATTAGCTGGGAGTTTATCCTAACAAGACTATAGGTTATTGGAGTGCCTGACATCATGGTTAGATGGATTGAGATATGTTTATCTACAACTAATTTCTCAACAGTCATGAATAGGAAAAGTCACAATTTATTCCTATATTTTATAGGCCTTTGGTAGGGTAACCTTTTATCCTTTTTTTCTTATTTGTATTGGCCATGAAGGGTTTATGAGACATATTTAGAAAGGCTTTGCAGAACCCGAGGTTCCAATATGACTAACAGTGTTAACAAACTGTCATTACTCACTTGTGTTTTGTAAATGACCTTATGATTTTTTGCTAGGTAGATATAGACTCAGTTAGGATTGTGAGGAAGGATTTGGATGATTTTGTTGGGTTATTTAGACTTTTTAAAATCCAAAAAAAAGTCATGTCTTTTTGTCAAGAGTTAATAATGAAATTGAGGCTTATCTATAGACTATTTTGGGTTTCAATTCGGGTTCTCTGCAGATCAGGTATTTAGAAGTCCCATTGATCTCTACTAGACTGATACAAAGTGATTGTATGCCTTTGATATAGTGGATTTTCTCTAGGATTAAGTTATGGACATCAACTTCTCTTACTCATGTTGGACACCTTTAATTGATCAATTTTTTTTTCATTTAGGTATACTGGTGTTCCAGGTTTATTCTTCCCGACTATGTTATTAGAAGGATTGAGAGAATATTAGCTTATTTTCTCTTGAAGGGCTATTCTCTCTCTCATTTAATGGCTAGGTAGCCTAAGTTTCATTTTGTTATCCTCTTAAAGAGGGAGGTTTTGGCATTAAGAGTTTTAGGACTTGGAATAGAGTAGTTGTTCTTAATCATGTCTTGAGATTTTTCTAGAGAGATCATTAGTTTGGTTGAGATGTGTTCATAGTGTCTTACTCGTGGGTATATCTTTCTAGCATATCAAGCCTCCATCGGTATCCTCTTTCTCCTGAAGAAAGATCCTCTTCAGTAGAGATTAATGTAAAGGAAGGTTTGTCTCATACATTAGTGATAGGATTTCTACTTCTTTATGGTTAAACTTTGGTTGCCGGATGGGCAATGGTTTTCTGACCTTTTTTCTTTGAGGGTGTTACCCTTGATTGGGCTTCTTTAGTATACCAAGGTTGAGACATCATAAAGAAAGGCACTTCGGCTTTTTCCTCGGCTGGTCAAAGGCTTCAGCCTATTTAGGACTCCATTCATTTCCATCTAAGGATTGTATTTCCAGATCATTATGTCTAAAAGTGTCTTTCATGATAGAGATTTTATATCGACTCGGCATGAGAGGTTCTTAGATACACCAGACCCAGATATTCTATGTATCATCTCCTCTAGTTTTCAGGTCATATCCCAAAACACTCATTTATCCTATGACTTGCTTCTATAAGTCGCCTTCACACCATAGATAGACTCTATGCTTATCAAATCATCAGCTCCTCGTTATGTATCTTTTGTGGGTCGCATGTTAAAACACATGACAATCTTATTTTTTTAGTGTCCTTTTTTATGCTTTAATTTTGAGGGCTATCACAAGTAGAACCCTTATGAATTGGCATTCTATGACATGGTAACCTTTGCTTCAGTGGGCATACACGCACTATAGGCAGAAGAAGGATTTCATAAATCTGTTAGTCCTCTTAATCATTATTTACTTTATCTAGTATGAAAGGAATACTTAGGCCCTTCATCAGGCTTATTAACCTCACCTTACTATTAGTGAGGAGATCTTTGAGCTTATTCGATCCTGGTTGGTTGGGCTTGTCATAACCCAATTTTAGGTTCCTCAAAATTACCATTTTATTTTATAAAAAATAATAAATACAAAAATAATAATATAAAAGAAAGAAGGTTCAAAAAATTAAAAAAAAAATATATAGGAGGACAAGTGACTTGGTTGGCAAGAACAAGTTTATAAGAGATCTAAATGTATAAATGAGAGATAAAGGGATCAAACTGGATCTTTGACAATATTGGAAAATTAATTGCACTATTAAAGGACTTAAATGTGAAAAACAAAATGCAAATTCAAGGTTAACTTAAATGAATATTAGAAGAATTTTCATAAACATTAAGTTTGGGGACTTAATTAGATTTTTAATAGGCTGATTTGATTTAATCATGGGCTTAATTAAAGATTTATTTAAGTTTTTAAAAAACTTTATGCCAAAATTAAAAGAATTAATTAAGTGTAAGGATTTAAATGGACTTTTAAAAGGTCAAATTAATCTTATTAAATACTTAATTGATAAAAAAAAATAAGTTTGGAAGCCTAATTTGAGCTTAATTAAGAAGATTAGAATTTTAGAGGACCAAATTTATTTTTTACAAGCTTAATTGGATGAAATTAGGGGTGAAATTGCAAGAAAATCAAAGTTTAATGGTCAATTAGGGATCATATTAAAGAAATTAAAGACTAATGACCATTCTGCAAAAAATTCACAACATTGGGGGTTGTACCAAACTTTTCCTAGGACTAACTTGAAGAAAATAAAAGATTAAGGCTTATTTAGGGGCTAAATTGAACAAATTAAAAACAAAAAAAACTACTTTAAAAATGGTGCCCTACTTGAGGGATCTTAATTGATGTTCGATAGGGATCTAATTGCACAAAATTGATTAATTTTGTCTCATTTAAGGATGTCCTAGCTTAAATTAAAAGACAATGGACTAAATTGATTGCCTTTTTTTAATTACTAAAACCTTAAGTTTAAAGGTTGAAGGAAAACGACGTTGTTTTGGTCAGGGTTCTCCTATTTTAGCTAATCATGAACCAATATTTTAGGCAATAATCGTGGCAATTCTAGCCACTACTAGACAAACGACGACCACTGTTTGATAGGGGAGCTTCCCCTCTACAAGGCTATATTGCCATTTTTCAATGTTTGTGCCTCACCTGCCATATGGAAGCCCTCAACATCTTGGCTGAAGGCAGTCTTAACTGGTTCAGTAAAATTCGACAATGTTACATCCAACTTTGAATCAATGATAGGAAGGTTACAGGCCACCAAATCAAGCATGATTTAGTCCTAGTTGAAGACTGGCATCCCCTCTAGAGTATATCTAGCTTGGTTGGCTTCAATGACCTCTCATTTTCCATGATTAATTCATGAAATGTACACCCCTAATCAACCATTTTCAGCCAAGTTTCTGCTATAAAGTTCTCTACTTTTTCTAGAAGTTCCAATAGTTTGTTAGACATCCAAAGAGAGGAAAAACAAAAGAAGAATAGAGGAGAGTGGTCCCCTAACATATTAGAGAAAATGGGAAAGAATCCCTTATAATCTAGTTTTGAAAAACCACTTTTAAACCCACAAATGATTTCACAACCACCTGCCTTTTAAAGGCTATAAAATAGGTGTCTTTTGAAACTTAAAAGGGGATTGGAGAGGTGAAAAGGCAAAAAAAAAGAAGAAGAAATATTGAGAGAAAACCAATCAAACAATAAAAAAAAAAAAAGAGGAAAAAAATGAAGATACTGTGAAGGAGATCAAAAGCTTCTTGGAAGAGGCTGCTGAAACCTATTCAAATTAAGCAAAAGAGGTAGAAACTAGTTGCAATCGTCTCTTGAAGGTATATTACTCAACTTGATAGAGGGGTTGAACTTAATGAGAATACCCATCCCCTCTACATTTTATGCTTTGATTCTTTCATTCAAGTGTTGTTCATGATGTTTTTGAATTGATTCAACCATGTTTAAAGTTGTTTTTGCATATATGTTCAAGTTGCTTCGAATGCAAGTTGTAACGTGATTGTTTGTTCTTGTTCATAATATGATGTTTAATAGATTAGTAATGATATGATTGTGATGTTCGAATACTTGTTCTTGATGTATGCAAAGTGTATATTATGGCTTGATGATTATATTAAAAAAAAAATTGGACATGTAGCAATGCTTGGCCATTCTAGTATTTGTGTTCAGTTTTGGAAGTTCATAAAAGTCATTTTAATGTTGTTTTAGATGTTGAATAAGCTTTTGGATTGATAAAAACAATACATGTACATGTTTGTATGTTGACAATAGGTTATAGGCTTTGAATCTTATGTATTTTAAGGTTTACATGTTTATTGTTATTTCTGAAAGTTTACGCATATGTACATAAGTGTATGTGACTTGTATGAACAGGCCTTAAGCCTTTATTTTGGGTTTTGGTGCATTTTCTAGATTTTAGCAGATTTTGAGTTTCTGGATTTAACATTCATCTGAAGAAGATTGCTTTGGGTCTATGATTTCCATGTCATTTTGATCAATTGTTGGTTCTTACACATGCATATAAGCTTATTTATCACTAAGCTTAAAAAATATTGAAATCTTGACATTCGATCTTTAGTTCATTTGTACTTTTCACAAAATCAAATAATTATGATGATTGGTTGTTTGTTGTGATGATCCAACCTCAAAATTCTGCTTGAACGATGATTTTACATGTCCTTATATCTTTGATTTTGCAAAATCTAGTTTAAAATTAAATCTTGTTGAATGTTATTCATTTCTTCACAAATTTTGAATTTTGATCCATTTCAACATTTGAAATTTATAAAGAAATGTGTTGTTGCCTTGTTTGATCGGTGTTTATCAGTTTGGGACCTTATTTTCTTGTTTGTGGCCTAGGCTGGCCTAGAAATTTTAAAACCTTGTTTGACCCATCCAAATTTGCAAGAAAGAAAAACATTTTTTCTTCCCTTAGAGCATGTTTTTCTTCAAATATTTTTTTAAAAAAACATAAAAAATCCAAAATTTCTTATTTAAAAAAAATGCAAAATTACATTTTTATTTGTGTGCATATAGAGCTAGAACCAAAGTATCAGATTTCAGCTACTCTTAGGTCCATATGGCGTCTTCAAGAGTCATGAGGTACCTTTGTTTTGATGCACTTTGAGTTCCTTTTAGAATGTCTGCTAATTTTGTAGAACCAGTTGACCGGTTCTGATTTTTCCACAAACTAGTCTATCATTTCTAGGTTTTTCCTTCTAGGTTTCTATATGTATAACTGGTCAACTGACTTTGAGAATTCCAGAAACCGATCGACTTACTTCCCAATTGTTGTTCAAGCAATCTTGTTTTTGGATCTATTTGATTTTTCTTTAGCTTTTGAATTTTTTTTTCTTGCTACCTAAGGTCAGTTGGATCTAGGAAACGGGATAATGTACTTCTTGGGGTATTCCCCTTGTATTTTTGTATAGTTTTTCTCTTTTATACAATTATATTTATAAAAAAAATAAGTTTTTCTATTGACCATAATACTAGATGATGATTCATTTTTAAAAAGTTGACCTCTCTCTCTCCTCTTAGAAAAAGACTTTTTTCTTTAAAAAAAAGGGTTAGTCTTCATTACTTTGGGTGTAACAATGTAGATATGTTTACGTTGTCATATGTTGATATATTAGTATAAAATGGATATTATTGTACATAGGTTACCTTTGATTGATGGATGTAAGTCAGTTAAGGAAAAGATGAGAAGGATGAGGCCTAATATATTGATATAAGGTTAAGGAAGAAGTGTGAAATTAATGGGATGTTGGATTTCTAAAAGTGGTCAAATACTCTCAATGGGTATCCAACATCATGGTGGTCCTTAAAACAAATAACAAGATTAGGTTATGTGTGTAATTTAGGGATCTGAATAAAGCTAGCCCAAAAAACTATTTCTATTTGCCTTATTTAAATGTCTTCGTGGATAATGTTGCAAAGAGTTCTACTTATTCTGTCATAAATGGTTTCTCTAGGTACAATTAGATCAAAATGGGCAATGAAAACAAAATGAAGATTATATTTGTCACAACTTAGGGAACTTTTTGTTATAGAGTCATGCTATTTGGATTGAAAAACGCTAAGGAAACCTAACAATGAATAATGGTGACATTCTTCTATGATATGATGTATAAAGAGATTAAAGAGCATATGGATGATATGATTGCTAAGTCCAAAAAAAAAGAGGATCATGTCTAAACTCTAAGGAAATTATTCAAAGACTAAGAAAATACTAATTGAATTTGAATCCCACAAAATGCATATTTAGAGTGAAGACTGGGAAGTTACTAAGATTTGTTGTGAGAAATAGAGGAATTGAAATAGATCTTAATAAAATCAAAGTTATATGAACTATTCTTGTTCATTAGATTGAAAAATAAATGAGAAGCTTTCTAGGGTGGTTGAATTACATAGCCGATTTCATTTACAGCTAACAACTATATACAAGCTGATCTTCCAGATACTTCAAAAGAATAATCCTAGGAAATGGGATAAGAAATTCCAAAAATCATTTGACAAGTCGAATATGAAATACTAAGCGACTTCAACCATACATTTTGTATTGTACAACTTGGTTGATCTCAAGGATGGATACTCTCAAATACATCTTCGAGATGCCATATTTGTCAAGTCGAATCAACACATGGGAAGTATTGCTAGCAAAATACAACATCATCTACATAACGAGAAAAGAAGAGAAATGAAGTGCAATTGTTGATCATCTTGCCGATAATTCCATATAAAACTATGAGATACTGGATTTTGATTTTCTGGATGAGAACATTATGATAGTGGAAGAAAAGGTCGAAAGTGATCGGTGGATAATGTACTTCGACAATGACGTGAATGTATCTTGAAATGGAGTCGGTGTTGTGATAATTTTCCTAAGTATAAAAACAATACCCCATCTCAATCAAGTTGAAGTTTGATTACATCAACAAAATAATTGAATATGAGGCTTGCATTCATGTTTAAAAAGCTGCTTTGAAAATAAAGATAAAGAGGTTGGATGTTTATGGAGATTCAATGCTAATCATTTTCTAAGTGAAATGAGAATGATAGACTAAGGATGAAAAATCAAGGCCATATTGGGAATACATCACCAAACTCGCTATAAACTTCAAAGAAATAGATTTTACATATATGGGGAGAGACAAGAACCACTTTGATGACACTTTGGCAACCCTGATATTTATGGCCAAAATGGATTGTAAGTTCAAAGTATTACCCATATACATGGAAATCAAGAATTATCTAGCCCAGAACTATTTGATGGAAGAGGAAATGGATGGGAAACCTTGGTACCATAATATTAAACAATTTTTCCAATACTAAAAATACTCTTTAAAGGAATCCATGGTTGACACAAAAACCTTAAAAAGAATGGCAATGGAATATTATCTAAATATGAGAATTTTATATAAAGGTCATTTGATGAAACCTTGCTAAGATGATTGAATGAAAAAGAAAGCTAAAAGAGCTTTACAAGAAGTCCATAAAGGGATTTGTACCACTCATACAAATGGACATATAATGAGTAAAAAAAATATAAAGATTTGGTTATTTCTAGATGACAATAAAAAAAGATTGTATCGACCATGTTAGAAGATGCTACAAATTCCAAGTGTATAGTGACAAGATTAATGTGCCTTTAACTCTTTTACTTAACGTGTTGTCACCTTGGCCCTTCTTAATATGAGGAGATGTTATCGGACCAATCAATTCAAAAGAAAGCAACAAGCATCGATTCATCTTGGTGGCAATTGTCTTCTTCAAAATATTGGTAGAAGTCCACTTCTATGCCCATGTCACCCATAAAATGGTTAAGCGGTTCATTGAGAAAGTTTTAATCTATTGGCATAGCTCAATTAAAACAATAGTGATAAATAATGTTATAAACTTCAATGAGAAGATTATTATAGAATTATTTAAGAAGATGAAAGTCAAACACTTTAACTCCTCTTTATACAGGCCTAAAATGCATGGTGTTGTAGAGGTCGCAAATAAAAACATCAAAAAGATCATTTAGAAAATAGTAACCACATATAAAGATTGGTTTGAGATGCTTCCCTTCACTCTCCAATGATATTGTACTGCAGTAAAAACCTCAACTAAAGCTATTTTGTACTCTCTTATTTACAAGATAAAGGCATTGATGCCTTTGGAAATAGAAATCCTTTCCCTGAGAGTTCTAATGGAGCTTAAGTTAGAAGCTTCTAAATGGATTAAGTTGCAGTATGAATAACTAAACACGATTAGTAAGAAAAGATTAGTTGTAATTTGCCATCATCAATTGTATCAGAAAAGGATAGCTAAGGCATGAAAAATTGATCTAGCCAAGAGAATTCATAGATAAGGATCTTATGATAAGAAAGATTCTACCACTACCTAGTGAAAACTAGAGTAAATAGACACCAAACTACGAGAATTCATATATGGTAAATAAAATCTTTTTATGAGGAACACTGATATTGACTATAATGGATGGAGAATATTTGATTATGCCTATAAATTATTATTCTGTAAAGAAATACTATGTATAGATGTAAAAGTTTTAATCAGATCAATTTATCTTTAAAAAGATACCAAAAATACTTTCAAAAACATCAAAAAAAATCCAAAATATATATTTTTAAAGTTGGTTGGACAAAACTTTTCAAGTTTGAATAGGCAAGATAAATTTTCTAAGGATGCTATAGATCAAAATTAGTTATAATTCAAGCAGTTAAATGATCAAGAATTAAAATTGTTGAATTGGTAAGATTTGAGAAGTTTGTTTTAATTAATTAGAGGCTTAATTGAACAAATTTTGTATCTTATAACTTGGATCTCAATTGAATTTTTTTAAAATCCAGGCACCATTTTGAGAAAAGTAAAAGCTTAAGGCTCATTTTAAGTCATGCCAAGGACCTAATTGGGATGGTTTAATTGTTTAATATTGATGAAAGGCCTATTGTAAAAATGAAAACTTGCATGGGGATTAACTTTGAAAAGAAATAAACTTCAGAGAGCATTGTGGAAATTTGACAGAACCAGGCGACACCATTTCGGGATCAGGTATATATATTTATCACTCTCCCCGTCTGTCTTCTTCTCACATGACAGAAACCAGAGAGACGAAAAGACTCCCCGCAGCTGTCAAAACGTAGACCCTGTTTGTGGCTCAAACTAGACCTTAAACTGTTAAGCCCTTCAGACTCTCAAGACCATTACCCCCATTGTTATTGGTTCATCTAATTTAGGGGTTGTTTTAGGTAATTTTATTGTCGGCCTCTCATAAGCTTTGGCGTCGTTTGGTAATCCATGCTTTGCACTTCGCTTCTTTCTTCTTTTTGTGCTTTTGGTTTTGTTTTTTCTGTGGTTTTGTTTTTGATATCAGCGAGTATCTCACTAACTCTTACAAGGAAAACGCATGAGCTCTCTCTTGTACTAGGACTTCTGGTCCTGACTTTGTCCTGCCCTTTCTATGGTTTGATTTCATTGCCTAGGCATTCAACGACCTAGTTTCATTCAGGTAGGTCAGTTTCTTTGTTCTATAAATAGTCTTAGGCCTTTGAGAAAAAGAGAGAGAGAGAGATGAAGAAAGAAGAGAGAAACAGGGGTGGAAAATAGAGAGAAACGGAGGAACAAAGTGAGATATTCGAGAAATTTAAGAGAGAAATAGTTAGATTAATTATAGGGTGTGAAAGAAAGTCTGAATTTTTTGAAAAGATTAGGATTCTCTAGGTTTCAAGTTCTGTGTAAAGGAAAGAGGAAATCAGTTCCACCATCACTAAGAACTCAAAGCCCTAACTTTGTCTACTCCAGCTACGCCTTACTTGTTTAAGTAAACTCCTCTTTTCTCCTTTCTGCATGTTATGCTTTAAAACATGCATCTTGTGTTTGATGTTTTTTTTTTTTTAATAATTTATGCTATTTTCTAGAAATTGTTTACAGTTCTATGTTCATACCTTGAGTTTCCTTCCATGTGGATTTAATTGTCTTGGTACATTGCATGTGATTGTGGCCTTTTTGTTGAATATTTAAGGTCTCTCTATGCATGTGAGGGACACTACTAATGTTTTTATTTCTATGAGTTTAAACTTGCAAAAAAGTTGACATCATGTTGAATGCTGTTGAATCTCCTGTGGGTGACATTGTTGGTGTCTTAAATTCCCGTGCTTGAAACTATAACAATTGCTTCTTTAAATTGTCTATTTTTTGTCAAGTTTGGTTTGAGGCTGACATGATTTAAATGGACACTACTGGATGGTTATCTATTTTTCTAGAGTTGGAACTTTGGAAATCACAAGTAGACAAACATTTGGTTACCAGTCTGGTTATTCCTTTTGAATCTAGTTTGAGGTGTAACTTTTTGACAATCTTTCTCTATGGAGTTTACTGTAATATAATAAATGTTCTTCGTCCGATGATGTTGTCTATATCATGTTAGAATGCATTTATAACTCCCAGTTTAGCTTTTTTGAGTTAGTTCAGTCTAATCTAAACCAAAGTAGGTCTTTTAAAGGCTTATCCATCTTCAAGTATTTATTTTTATTTTTTTTGAAACGGTTTCTATTTATTTTCTAACATTTTTGGCTGAGAATCTTAGAATTGATCTCATAGTTCATATGTTCTTGGTCATCCACTTACTATTACAACATCAAACTTTTATTCCAAGTTGAGTTTTATCTGAAGCAATAGAAGTTTCTAGGTTGTTTGCTATTGATCCTCAACCCTAAAATCATCAAGACCCTTCACTCATGTATTTTTAAGCCAGGAAACAAGTAGACAAGGCCCATCAGGTTTTGACCTATATTAAGAGACCTATTAGGCCGACATTTTATATTTCAAAACAAAAACCTACTTTTATTTTATTCAGAATATCACTTTAAAATGTTCTGGTTATTCACTCTAGTATATAAAATAAATGGACTCCATAGGTATTAAAAAGTAGCTTTTCCCTGGGCTTTCTAAAAATGCTTGGTTGTTCACTTATAGGTGAATGCTAAATACCTTAATAATGAATCTCATTAGGGTCACTGTTAAAACTTTGTGCAAAAAAGATCGTAGTGTTACTAGATTCAAACCTGGTTGATGAACTCATAAGCAGTTGTTGCTTGGATAGGATTGGGACAAGCTTTCCTTCAACCATGGTGAGTGAATTTGGGTATTATATAGATGAGCTGGAACAAGACATTGTCCATAGATCCTTCTTAGGATCTGGGTATGAGTTTAAAGAGCCAAACATAAGATTATTGGTAAACTAATGATTGATCATGATCGAGAATAACCAATCATAGATATGTTAATATGAACCAACTACTAAGGGTTTAACTCATAGTGGACCTAGGAGCAATAGACTGATAGGAATAAGGAGTAGATAACAATATAACTTATTTTAGATATGATGTTTTAGGGTGATAATGTAAAATAATTATTTTATTTTATAACTTAGTAAATTTTAATCTAGAATAATTATTTATTAATTTTTAATGGTTTATTTTTAAGCATTTTAAGATTTTTAATAATGAAAGTAAAGTATGGATATGGTATGTTATATTGATTCAAAATGATTTAAGAAGCGTAATTAATATTATTTTGAGTTTTGTAGGTAGTATAAATAGGAAATGTAATCGGAAAATGGGTTCTCACATAATTTTTCATTTGTAATTCTACCAAAAGTTAATGGCATGATATTCTATTAGCAAAAATAAATTAACTTCTATCCAATTACACCAGTATGACATTCTTTTTGTTGGTATTGGATT
>Ga0325411_1001059_pt1 | contig 30097 bp, 10 predicted proteins | sample PopdelMetagenome_13_FD_206181 | JGI IMG/M metagenome (GOLD analysis project Ga0325411, IMG submission 206181) | Populus deltoides microbial communities from Bellville, Georgia, United States - Xylem-PdIQD-R4 | ecosystem: Host-associated > Plants > Phyllosphere > Stem > Wood/Secondary xylem...
GGAGGCGGGATCGTCTGGTGGACCCGATAAAAATAGGGTCTACGGGCTCTCCAACACTACGGCTGAAAACTTGCGTTCGACTCGTAGTGTCTCAACTGTTGGAAGCTCTCCATCAGTATCGAACACCTAGTCTGAGGAGTTCATTGCGTTGAAACAACAATATCAACAACTCTCGACGAATTATGATGAGCTCCGTCAAATAGTCATGGAGATGAGATCAAAGATGGGTGACGATACTTATGCAGCTTCTTTTTGGCCGTATGGTCCAGAGAACAACCAGCCTCCTCCTCCTCCGCCTCCTCCTCCAGCTCCGCCACTATTCTAGTTTAATTTTGTTTTTTAAACACATTAAATTTGTAATGAATATTATTTAACATTACTTTTACATTTTTAATGTTTAATGCATTTTTATTTGTTTATTAAGGTTTTTTACAATTAATAAATTATTTTTTTTATATATTTTAAATACCAACCGATGGATATATCCGTCGGTATTTAACAGAGAGTTGCCGAACAATTACCATCCTTACCATCATTACCGACGGAATCGCCGACGGATACTATCCGTCGGTATTACACAGAGAGTTGCAACAAAATTACCAGCCATGCCACAATTACCGGCGGAATTACCGACGGATACTATCCGTCGGTATTACACAGAGAGTTGCAACAAAATTACCAGCCATGCCATAATTACCGACGGACGTTCCGTCGGTAATTACCCTTGAAATTTCAGACGGATTTATTCCATCGGTAATGTTCCCGCGGGAAACTTTTTTTTGGCGCGCGCGTATCCGTTTGTAAGACCGTCGGTGTTTCCGTCGGTGGGTGTTTTTTTTTATTTGCCACAGAATTAGCGACGAAAATGGGATTTACCGACGACTGTTATACCGACGGATGTGTTCCGTCGGTGAGTCCGTCGGTATGGTTTTCACCGACGAATTTCATTGTTGTCACCGACGGAATTAGTCCGTCGGTAAAACTGGATAATGTTGTAGTGAAACATGCCTTAAATTTGAGTTAACTAGTGTTTGTAGTTTTGTTAAGCAAATGCAGATTAATCCCTCAAGTTGATTTAAATAATTAATTGATCCTTTAATCACATTTTACCGTCAAGTTAGCGGCACAAACTAAGGAAATATTGCTGACAGCTCAACATTTTACTAAAGAAAAGTTAATGAAGGGACCGAATTGTAGACATATTTAAAAGTATAGGGATTAGTTAGAACAACTAGTTATCACTGCCTCTGAGAACTAATATACAGCTCAGCATTTTGTTGAAGGGACGGGCAAAGGTACATTTATTTCCGTTAACTTTCTAATATTAGATCTTGCTTCAGTATAATTTATTAAATTTATTTTAATATATTAAATAATATAAAGCACGAAACAGATCGTAATAGAATACAATAAAAACAAGTTGTGATATATTTGTTGCACATGGCAAGCTATAAAATGTTTGATATGCACTTTGGACATGACAAGGATTGATCATTGTCTTGTCCAAAGTTTTCCTCAGGACAAAAAATTTGTACAAAAATTATTTTTTCTTAATTTTTATATTATCTATTATTTATTTATCACTTATTTATTTTTTAATTTGGAAAATCAAAATTTGACCAATTTTATTAAAATAAATATGTACATGTAAGAATTTAATTGCAAAATTTTTTTGATTTAAGAACTAGATTGTTCTAGATGATAAAGAAATTCTAGTAAGGACTAAAATATCATAAAAATAAAATGCAAAGACTAAAATAAATGATTGAAAAAATCTCAATGATAAAAATAAAATTATTTGATCTTATTTCGTGTGCACCAAACATAGAATAAAAACATATATTCTCTAGTTCAATTTAATCTAATTAAACATTATTTGATATTTATATTATCATGTTCAATCCATCGTATCTAACACATTTGTAGTTTCAATTGACATACAAACTCATCCAATGCTATTTTTATTATTAGAAAAATATCATGAATATGGAATTCTAATAAAAACAAATTCTATTGGAAAGATGTTCTATCCAAATAAAAGAAACGTGGAAATATACTTGTATATTATAAATTAATGGAAATACATCAAAATACTGATAATGTCAAAAGGTTGCGTGGCACTTTAATCATGTCTTTTCTTCTTTGAACCTGATTATTTATGTGGTTGCTTCTGTTTTTGTAACAAACCACAGAAATCAATCATTTGATAATTAATATAATATTATTTACTGTTTACAGGATCCATTATAATTTATATTTAAAATGCAGTGTCACTAAAATCAGCTCAAGGCTGCCTTTTTTTTTCTTCTGTCGTCTCCACCTAGAGAGAGTGAATTAATTCACTCTCCACTGTTCACATGAACAGTGGAGAATGTCTTTACTGTTTTGGCTGAACTAAATCCGGTTCAAAGTTAAATGCATTGAACTGGATCCGACCCAGTAAAATAAAATAAAATTTAATTTTTTTATTTTTAATTGTGTTTTATTCAAAAAACTAGTGTTTAACATTATTCAATGACACTACATAAATTAGAAGGAGATCGCTTGATGACGTAACATTTGCAGAATTTGATCGCAATTCTAATTTTGTTCATGATGATATTTTACATGATGTTGTTGTGCACTTAAAAAACCAAGGAAACTGTAGTCCTTGTCGGATGGATTTCGTACGTGATGGAATTGTAGATAGTTTAATGGAACAATAAAAATATTTTATATAAAGTATTATTTATTTCATGATGTAATAACAGTAGTTAAATCTACAATATTTAAATTAAAAACCATTAATATTAATATATATCTTTTTTTAATTATTTTATAACCTCAATTTGAAAAGCATTCTTAACCAAACACATTAAACTACTTTTTGTTCAACCTCGATTTCAACCACAGTTTTAATCAAATATATATAAATACCAAACCAACCTCAACCAAAAGTATTTTTTATAAAACAATTTTTTTTCAAATCACAACCACAAAAGCTACCGCAATACCAAACACACTCGAATCTTCTCGCAATTGTGTTTCAATTTATTCAAAACGATAAGAGAAAGGCTTGAACATGACAACTTATATGTTTCTATATGTTATAACTAGGTAATATTTGGTTACTGTCCTGAATAAAAAGGAAGAAGACCATGAAAATAAAGAAAACAAGATATAAAAGGAGATGAAAATAAAATTGTGTTTGGTAGTAACTGTCTCTATATCTTATTTGATAATGATAAATAAAAAAAATTAAAAATAAAAAAATTATTTTACCTTTAATATGTATTATTGTTAAACTTACATATTTATACAAATAATTAGATTTTTTTTACTTTAGTTTAATTTTAATAATATTATAATAATCCTAGTTATAAAACCTAGACTGACCTAGTGAATCTATTCGGGACCTAGTCATCTCTAAGCCTGTATTAATCTAAGTTTAAGAATAGATAGGTGAATTAAAAAACCGAGTTGATTCGGGATAAAACATGGGTCGACTCGGGATAAAACATGGGCCAAAACCAGCTATTTTTTTTTAAAAAAATGGTCAAAACAAAGTTGTGTTGATTCTTTAAAAAAAAAAATTGGGTCAACTCTGGTTGACCCTCCCAACCCATAACCCAGGCTTTGTCTCGAATCGACTCATGATAATAATTATTTTTATCCATACATTAACCCTCCTAGCCCAAGACCTGAGCTTACATCAGGTCGATCTCTGAGTCAAGTTTCAAAACTATTGCAATAACCACTTTTATCCTTACATTAACCCAGTTCAACCAGAGTTGACCCTCCTGACCTATGACCCGGGTCTTGCCCTGAGTCGACCTCCAAGTTAGGTTTTAAAATTACAATAATAACCATTTTTATTTTTTTGTTGACTCGGGTCAATGGTCAACCCAAACAATGACCCAAGCCTTGTCCCAGGTCGACCCTCGAGTTAGATTTTACAACTGTGATAATAACTATTTTTGTTCTTACATGTTTTAATTAGATAATTTTGGAATTGAAAGTTTTTTCAATGATATTTTAGGAATAAAAATAAAAAATATTGTTTATGAAGATATATCTTATTTGTACTTTCTATTTTGAAAGTACATAAATTCACTCTAAAATTATCCCATGAAAAAAATTATTTTTATATCTATGTCTTTACCAAACATAATTTTGTCTTTACTATCTTTATTCTTGTTATCCTGAAGTAATAACTAAATGCTATCCTAGAGTTTAATCATGATATAAATACAAACATCTTAACTTCATAAAATCAAATGAGTAAATAAGAAGACATAAAAGGGAAGTTCATAGTAATTTTATAAAATCATAGTTATTATATCTGGCTTAAAGCTTGATTCGGCTAAAATCCTAGATCAATAGGTATTATAGGTCATCCTACTAAGTTAGTGAGTTGAATAGTATATCAATTATGATAATAAATTATACATATAATATTAAATCTAAATGTTTCATATATGTTGGTTTTGTTGGGTTGGTAATTTTTTTGAGCCAATAAAAAACACCAAGATTCAAACATTACTTTATGAATATATTTTTTCAAAGTCAACCTTTCAATCAACTAGGTTTTGATCAAGTGCCTCCACATATAGGTGAGATATCATTGAGAAGAAATCAAAGATGAAATAAAGCCAAGTTTGTCATCAGTAGTTGTAGATCCTTTAGGTAATGTTTGGTCATTGTCGTGTGATAAAAAGGATGAAGACAATAAAGATATAAATATATATGGTTAAAGAGACAAAGACAAATACATAAAAATAAATTTGTCTCTAGAATAATTTTAGAATGAATTTTTATATTTTCAAAATATGAGGTATAAAGGGGACATGTCTATAGAGACAATATTTATTATTTTTTATTTCTAAAATATCCTTATAAAAAACTCTCAATTCTAAATTGTCTAATTAAGACATATAAAGGTAAAAATGATTATTTTCATAGTTTTAAAATCCAACTTTGAGGTCGATCTGAGGCAAATTCTGGGTCACTGGTTGAGGCCCGAGTCACGAGTCGAGTTGACCTGTATTAGTATAAAAATAAAAATAGTTATTATCATATTTTGAAACTCGATTTGAGGGTCGACCCGGGCAATTCTGGGGTCACAAGTAAGGTTGATTATTGACCTAGGTCAATGTAATGATAAAAATAGTTATTATTATAGTTTTAAAACTCAAATCGGGGATCGACTCGAGATAAGGCTTGAGTCACGTGTTATATGGGTCAACCCGGATTGACCCGGGTCAACATAAAATAAAGGTGGTTATAATCATAGTTTTAAAATTTGATTCGATAGTCAACTTGGGATAAGACTCGGGTCACGAATCAAGAGAGTCGACCCGGATTAATGTAAGGATAAAAATAGTTATTATCATATTTTAAAACCCGACTCGGGAGTCAACAGAAGTAAGGCTTAGGTCATGGGTCGAGAGGGTCAACACAGGTTGACCTGAGTATGGATAAAAATGATTAATATCATAGTTTTAAAACTCAACTTAGGAGTTGACCAAAGAAAAGGTGTAGGTTATGGGTTGGGAAGGTCAACCCGATTGACCAATTTTTTTAAAACAAATAGTCAAAGAAACCTTGGTTTGACCAATTTTCTTTTTCAAAAAAATCAATGGGTTTTTTACCTGTGTTTTATCTTAACCTGACTCATATTTTTTACCAAGTCAGGTCTAGTTAATCATTACTCTATTTTTTCTAAAACTCGGACCAGTCTACGCCTTATACCAACCTGTCAAATCAGTCCTGGTTTTATAATTAGGGTTATTATAATATTAATAATTTCAACATTCAATATAAACTAAAGTAAAAAAATAAAAATAATTATTTTTTAAAATATGAAAGTTTGACAACAATACATATTAAAGGTAAAATAGTTTTTTTATATATTTTATTCTTTCTTATTCAACATAATTAAACATGATACAAAGACAATTATTTTGTCTTGTACATCACTACTGAACACAATTCTATCTCCATCTTCTTTTATGTCTTGTCTCCTCTGTCTCTACTATCTTTGTCTTTATTGTCCCGGATAGTAACCAAACGCTGTCTTAAAAATCTACAAGTTTGTATGCTAATGCTATGTTATGGAGATAAAAAAACTTTAAACGTAGAACAAAATATCCAAGTCTAAGGAAACTCCTTGGCATTGTTATTAAACTTGAAAATTTAGTCATTTTGAATTTTTCTCCTTCAAGATAAATTTTCTTATTAACATATTTCTTGTTTATCTCGATGAATGCAAGATTTTTTTCTTAACTAGAATCATTGTTTCTATTAAAAGAATATTCTATAATTGTCACAACAAATGAAAAATATATCAAAATAATATATTCATGTGATTGAAAGTTAAAAAAAATCATAAATATGATAAAATTATGCTAAAAATATATCTAAAAATTCTAAGATTAAAAAAGTGATTTGAATTTAACTTTCATGAACAGATTTTTATGTCATATGCATAATAATTGAAAAAAAATATTAAAATTTGAATAAAAAATTATAAAACAAGGCTCGCGCATCTAACCTCGCTTTATATTTTTTATTAAGCCTGTTTTTTTAATTAAAAAAATAAAACATAAAAGACATATCATCCATGTTTGTTTATTTTTTATTGTGTCTTCCTTCTCTCGAACTAACGACACCTAGGCTTACATATGTATGCCAACCAAATGATCTTAGACATAGAATTGTTATCAGGCGAATTAAACAAAGACATTAACCTTATTCATTGTTAATATAACTTTCATGTTAAACTTGATATAGATAAAAAGTCAAATAAAAAAATAAAAAATTAATCCACTAGATCAAGCTAGTTTCTTAAGCCTAGATGATTTTTTTTATGTTGTAAACTAGTTCCTTCCAAAATATTTACAAGTAAACACACGCATATGATGATAAAAATTTTATATAACCAGTGTCTGTTTTTTGTGAAACAAACAAATTAATCCCTTGAAGTTTTTTAAATAATTAATTGATTCTTTAATCACATTTTACCGTCAAGTTAGTGGAACAAACTGAGGAAATATTGCTGACAGCTCTACAATATTTGACTAACGAAAAACTAATGAAGGGACCAGTTTACTGCATAATGTAAAAGTACAGGGAAAAGATTTAACAGATCTAGTTATCAGCAACAAAACAACAAAAACGAAACACTAATTTCACTATTCAGTGTCTCACTGTAGAAATCGCACTTTGTAATATTCTAGGGAAGATTAGTTTTCCCTTTGGGAATGGCCATCTGCCGATATTCCTGCATTATAGGTTTTGATTAAAGCATGGTATATACATAGCAATATAAAACAAAAGGTAAGGATGTTTAGAAATTCAATGCTTCGCTGCATTACCACTGCCAGTGGGTATGGTATTTTGAGACTTGGTCTTCATTGCAAGCATCTTCAAAGATATTTTATGCAGATAATCAGACTAAAATCAGATATCAATAACAAAACATTAGATCTCTGAACAGTCCATGTTACAAGAGAAGGGGGGAAAAGGATATATGCTCTTTCTAATATGTTAGGCTTCCTGTATTTGCATCGTCTGTGAGGATATACTATAAACTATGAAGAGAGAATAGAATTTGCTGAAATGAATTGTATTATTTGTCGCACCCTCGCGGCGGAGCGCGGCGTCGTAGCGACCATCGATTGATTTCGGGGTCTTTTTGTTTTTTTGTGTAAAAGGGAGTCGCCACCTAGTATTTGGTCACTAGGAACCCTAACTGGTCTTTCAGAGATTCTAAGGTAAGGGACTGGTTGCGTAAAGGGAAGGTATTAGCTCCCCTAGTACACCCTACCTAAGGTAAGCTGCTTGGTGTTTGGTTTGCTTTATAATTGCTATAGTGTTGGTGTTTTCTAATCCCATCAATTTTTCTAGGTTTGATTCAGACTACATTTATTAAGATAGAAATCCAAGGAAGTTCCATGTGCTTTAAAAGCTCATTTTCCCCTTAGTTTTTCAAGAGTTTACGCTTCGTAAATCGCAAGGAGGAGGGACAAAAATTTAGAAATCTAGGGTGCTTTAAAAACCTATTTTTTTTCTTAGTGTTTTATACTCTCATGGCTCATAAATCGTGGAGTAAAAAAATTGAAATGTCCCCGATTATAATTAAGGCTTCTTTCAAGGATGTGTGCGGATTTATTATTACTAGAAAATTATTTTGGATATTTACCACTTCAGGTTTCTTTATCCAAATATTAACAGTGAATAATAATAAATTATTCCCAATAATATTTTGGATATTCATCCTTTAAGGATTTCTTTATCAAAACAGTAGCGGTGAATAATAGATGAATTCCCCCCAAAATAAGATTTTTATATTTTTTGAAATATTGGCCAATACCCTTTGGAGTTTTACGAACATGTTGTAAAATCCAGAAATGCAAGAAAATAATTTTTTGTTGTGTTTAAGAAATCCATGCAAAAACATATTTTTCAAAACTTCCAATATTTTTTGTATATAAAAAAACATTCAAAACATGTTAGGGTAATGACCATATGCAACACACAAGAAAACTTTTTTTTTTCATCGAAACATAAACATCACAGTTAATCACAATTAAAGACCACAAACCGTGCGCATATATATATACACACACACATATATATTCTCAAAATTCTGCAAAAAATGAATAAAATATAACAAAACAAAGATGGCCCTCAAAACTAACTTTTCTCAAATAAAATTCGGTTCATTCTTAAACCCCAAAAATTAAACTCTGTCACTGTTCAAGTGAATTATAATTCACTTGAACAGTAACACAAATGCTGTCATTTAACAGCACAAAGGATAACGCCTCCCCCCTTAGAATCTGCCCAAAACCTTACTGCAATTGCAGAAGGTGTTTCCCCGCAATTTCAATTTCCTTCCCCGGCCTAATTAAACTTATCAAAGATACCCCATCCCAGATTATAAAGCAGAAAAGGAAAACATCTGAACTAAAGAGGGGGCTGTCATCCCGGTTCCTCATGCACCAGAAAGAAAAAACGAAACAAGGAACCCGCAACTCTAACACAAAAAAAAACCATCTAAACTCACAGCCACGGGAAGAAACAGAAGACAGGCATTCATTGTATGGCAAAAAGGAAATAGAAAACGAAAGTGAAAAGCCAGAAGACAAAACAGTTTTTTAAACATCAAAACAAATACCTGCAGGTCTCGCTGAAATGGTTTACTGCAACAACTGAAATAAAAACCAAGCGCACGTTGCTGTCAAGGTTTAGAGCAAAACCCCCTCTCCGTCTTGTCTTTATTTCTCCTCTTCCCTCACGGTGACACCAGAATGCAAGCAAGAAACTCCCTCTATTTACTGCGTTTTTTTACTCTGCCTCTCTTGCGTTTTTCTTTTCTGTCTTTGGCTGTTTCTTTCTCTGCTCTTTTCTCTCTGTTTTTTTCTTATTTTTCTGCTCTCTTTCTTTCTGTTTTTTTTCTCCCCTCTTTAGGTCATTAGAAGGGCTTATATATAGTCTAAATATGTCTCTATTTAGGAAGGATTCAAGGCATTAATCCTAGGACGCAAATCCCTACTGATTTGCAGTAAAAAAACGCAAAAAGGAAACTGCAATATTCTGATTTTGTGTTGGTGCTTTACGTCTGATTTCTTTCCAGTTTTAGAGGAGGGTGTGGCTTTTTTCTTTCCTTCCATAGGGCCAGCTGCTCCCTTTGAAATGAGGCAAGAAAAAACGTGGTTGCAGCTCCAAAAATCAGGCATGATGATAAAGGAAAAACAGCAGGAATTTGCAGCGAAAAAAGAAAAGAAATCAGATGGAGGGTGCAGCTGCAAAGTCTCATTTTCCTTATTCGGTGTGGAAAAAATCCTGTCATTTATGATGATCCAGCCCCCCTCTCCAGCTTTCAATATCCTTCTTCAATTCAATCCCTCATTTTAACACTTTTCGATTCAGTCCTTGGTCCAAAAAAAAATCATTCGAATCAGTCCCGCGAACTTGGGCTATATCCTTCCCGCGGCAGAATTTTCTGCCCTCACGTTAGATATTCAAATGGGAATATCTTGAGCTTTTGATATCGAAATCAAGTGATTCGAAAGCCCAAATTCATCTAAAATTCTTAAAAAAACTCCACGCTTTTCTAAGAAACGGTTTCAATATCAGATAACCGGCCCCTCTTAAAATGTTTTAGAAAACTCCACACTTTTCTAAGGAAAGGTCTCAATATCAGGTGACCGGCCCATCTTAAAATTCTTAGAAAACTCCACGCTTTTCTAAGAAACGGTTTCAATATCAGGTAACCGGCCCCTCTTAAAATTCTTTAGAAAACTCCACGCTTTTCTAAGGAATGGTCTCAATATCGGGTGACCTGCCCATCTTAAGATTCTTTGAAAACTCCACGCTTTTCTAAGAAACGGTCTCAATATCAGGTGACCGGCCCATCTTAAAATTCTTAGAAAACTCCACGCTTTTCTAAGAAACAGTTTCAATATCAGGTAACCGGCCCCTCTTAAAATTCTTTAGAAAACTCCACGCTTTTCGAAGGAATGATCTCAATATCGGGTGACCTGCCCATCTTAAGATTCTTAGAAAACTCCACGCTTTTCTAAGACACGGTTTCAATATCAGGTAACCGGCCCCTCTTAAAATTCTTTAGAAAACTCCACACTTTTCTAAGAAATGGTCTCAATATCGGGTAACCGGCCCCTCTTAAAATTCTTTAGAAAACTCCATGCTTTTCTAAGAAATGGTCTCAATATCGGGTGACCTGCCCATCTTAAGATTATTAGAAAACTCCACGCTTTTCTAAAAAAAGGGTCTCAATATCAGGTGACCGGCCCATCTTAAAATTCTTAGAAAACTCCATGCTTTTCTAAGAAACGGTTTCAATATCAGGTAACTGGCCCCTCTTAAAATTCTTTAGAAAACTCCACGCTTTTCTAAGGAATGGTCTCAATATCGGGTGACCTGCCCATCTAAAACTTCAAAAGAAAACATCTTACCTCGAGGAAATAAAGCAGTGCTGGTTCACAATTCCTATCCTTTTCCGTAGTTCTGTTGGCCTGAGATTTTGGACCTCAGCGGTTTTCCCAAAAACTTGGAACTATTTTGGCCTTTGTCACACCTTCTCCTGCCAGGTTAGTGTTATGACAATATAGCATGCATGTTTTTTATTACCTATTTTGGAAACATAGGTCCCCCTTTCTGTTGTAGACTTATTGAGCTCTTTTTTCCATTTGTTTGTCCGACTTGTCCTCTTGAAACAGAATATGCTCCACGCGCTATACTTCCTATCCTCTTGGTGAAGAGATCTTTGGTTCCTTATGGGGCCCTTTCTTGCTCCATTGAGTATTGTCTTTTATTATTATTTTGAAAGGAAAACTCAAAAGATTTGGTTTTGTTCATGAAAACTGAAACTTTCAATGCAATTGGCAATTCTCATAAAAGATGCTTTTTTAGAAGTTTTTATGATGATACCCCTTTGGGCTTTGGTTCACTATGGACCCCTATGTGCACTTCGTACCCTTTTTGCCCCTAGTGTGGTGTGCATAAATATGCCAAGTTTAGATTTGATTTGGTTCCCTCCAATTGATGGAGTCATTTCTTTAGTCATGTGTAAGAAAAGAGTTTGTTTAAGTAAAAGATTTCAAATGCTATGAGATCATGCTTTTTATAAAGAAAGGTTTTTTACAGAGAAAATTCATGGCCAAACTTTATTTTATTGATTGGGAGATTACAAAATACATCAAGCGTAATATTTCCTTACAGAGTCAGAATTCACTAGCTTAACTAGATCTTCTCCATCCATTTTAGATAACAGCAAAGCTCCTCCCGAGAATGCTTTCTTCACCATGTAAGGGCCCTCATAGTTCGGCGCCCATTTACTCTGATCTTCTCCTGGTAAAGGCAATATTTTCTTCAGTACAAGATCTACTTCATGGAATCCTCGAGGTCGAACCTTTTTGTCGTATGATTTGGCCATCCTTCTTTGGTAAAGTTGATGATGACAGATTGCGGCTATCCTTTTTTCACTGATCAGATTTAGCTGTTCATATCTAACTTTTACCCATTCTACCTCTTCCAGCTCAGAGTCTACCAGTACTCTCAATGAGGGGATTTCCACTTCTAAAGGCATAACCGCCTCCATTCCATATACCAACATGTACGGGGTGGCTCCCGTTGAGGTTCGGACTGCGATGCGATACGCATGAAGGGCAAATGGAAACATCTCATGCCAATCCTTATAGGTGACTACCATCTTCTGAATAATCTTTTTGACATTCTTGTTAGCAGCTTCTACTGCACCATTCATCTTTGGTCTATACTGTGAAGAGTTGGAATGCTTGATTTTCCATTTAGCGCAGAGTTCTATTATCATCTTGCCATTGAAATTATAGGCATTATCAGTTTAATCTTTTCTGGCGGACCATATCGACAAATCAAATCTCTCTCAATAAATTTCTTCACTACTTTTTGCGTCACATGAGCAAATGACCCGGCTTCTACTCATTTTGTAAAGTAGTCGATAGCCACGAGAATAAACTTATGACCATTGCTGGCTTTTGGGTTTACAGGTCCAATCACATCAATTCCCCACATCGCGAAGGGCCATGGAGATGTCAAGTTAAATAGAGGAGCTGGAGGGGCGTTGATTTTGTCACTGTATACTTGGCACTTATGACATTTTCGGACATAGTCGATGCAATCCTTTTCTAATGTCATCCAGAAGTAACCTGCTCTTTGTATCTTCCTAGCCATCATATGTCCATTAGCATGGGTTGAGCAAATCCCTTCATGGACTTCTCATAACGCGCTTTTTGCCTCAAATTCATCCAAACATCTCAACAAAGTCCCGTCGGATGATTTCTTATACAAAATCTCCCCATCAAGATAAAAATCCATTGCCAACCTCCTCAAGGTCTTCTTGTCGATTTTGGATGCCCCCATGGGATATGCCTGGTTTTGGATGAAATTCTTGACATCATAGTACCAAGGGTTTCCATCCACTTCTCTTTCGACTGAGCAACAATGAGCTGGGTTATTTCTGATATTGATGTGTACTGGTTGTACCTTGTGCCCAAAGTCTATTTTGGCCATAGATGCTAGTGTAGCCAAAGCATCTGCAAACTGGTTTCCTTCCCTTCCTAGATGGGTGAACTCTATTTCCTCAAATTCTCCAGCTAGTTTAGACAGGTATTCTTGGTAAGGCCTTAACTTCTCTTTCTTGGTTTGCCATTCTCCTTTTACTTGGCAAATGATCAGCATTGAGTCTCTATACACATCTATCTTTCTGATGTTTAGCTCCAATGCATCCTCTAAACCGAGAATGCAAGCTTCATACTCAGCCGTGTTGTTGGTGCACCCGAACTGTAGCTTAACTGAAACCGGATACTGCTTCTTATCAGGAGAGATTATCACCACACCCGCTCCATTACCACATACATTTACAGCACCATCAAAGTACATAATCCACCAATCTGATTTCTCTTCCTCGATTGCAAGCACATCTTCATCGGGAAATTCAAAGTCTAATGATTCATAATCTTCCATAGCATGGTCAGCCAGGTTCTCCAACTTCAGAAGATCTTAGCATGGGAGTACTGAATTTGTTGTTGTTGCTGGTAAGGGAATAAGTGGTTTGCTTCTTGCATTCTTGGCCCAAAATTTTGTTAGTTCGAAACTTGTCGGCAATTTTCTTGAACGTGTCCAGCTAATGGGTGCTTTAGTGTTGACCTCATAGCTTAGCCTTATTCTTGATCGTTTCAATAGAGAAGTGTTGTAACTATATTTATCTGTGGAATCCTAAGTCTGTCTTATTTAATTACTTTGTTTTCGCTATTTTTTTTTAAAAGAAATTTTTGCACTGACCATCATGTTGGAGTATTCTGATCAAAAAGTTAACAATGATATAGTCCATCTTCAAGTTCAGTTTCTCATTGATCTCTTCCTAATTTAACATAAAAAATGAGAAAATTATAAAGAAAACTCCTACTAAGCATGTCATGACAAACTCTTTCAACTTGTTTTATGATGTATGCATCACAGATGTCACGACCCGATTCCCGGATCCATGACCGGCACATAGGCAAGATTCCCCTCCAAGGTTCCACACCTATACGAACCCAAACTTACATACAAACTTATGCTAACTCAATCAGAGTTCAACGCAACATTAATAACAAAATCAACTTCATAATATAATTGAATTGTCTTAGTACAAGAGTTAATATAATTTCTTAATTTTGGAGCTCTAACTAGACATAAAGGAAAATGTACAAATTACAACCAAAAGAGCAGGTTCTGAAGGTCCAACAAAAGTGACTTGCTATCAAGCTATAAGCCTGAAAAGGATAAATAATAAGAGGGTGAGTTCAACAACTCAGTGAGTAGATAACATTTAATATACACATACGAGGTAATACAGCAATGAGAAATATATATACAAGTATGGCTCTAGATTCTTATAGAAAGGTTTCTCAAATAGGCCATAACAAGAAGATCATATGGTAAGACTCGTCAGAAAATCAAAATGCAATGAGCATGAGGCTCTGTACTATGGGATGATCAGTCCACACAGGTTGGTGACTCCCTCGACCAACTAGGGTTCAGATACGATGTGCACAAAGACTAACACTACCCTGTTAGCATGGGTATTCTGATTGACATACCATAGGTTCATAATCATAATCAAACAGATATATTCATATCTCAAGGCTCAACTCATGACATCAATCAAATGAGGAGCTATTAGTTCAGAAGTCAATTAAAAATATATACTGGTTCATATCAAGAATTTGGATTCAATAATTGATCATGCTTTATCATAACAAGGATAATAATCAACATATATATTATCAAGAAGCATGATCCAATTCATATTAACAAATCAAATATTTATAATATTTCTCATGCATATGGAAAATTATCCACTCACCTGACTCGAAAGCAAACAGAAGTCAAAAGCAGACACCGAAGAAAATCCTACTGACGTCCCGCCGGTAGAATATCAGGATTATCTGAATACAAATGAGACATATTCAAGAATGACTCAAAAGAACCTATAACCTATTTAATACACTTATCTAAGGGTGTATTCCATAACCCTATATGTTTTTGAACTAACTAGTTATTTTTTCTAAAAACCCAACATTTAACAGTTTTCCCGAAATCTAATCCATAATAAAACAAATAATAAAATTGGTAATAATTCACTAAATAACCTTCAATTATTCATCAAACCAATCTGTAAAAACTAATATTACAGCTAGGGACCAATCTGTAATTTATCATATTTTTAAGGGTCAAATTGTAACTTTTGTCAAATTGAAGGACCAAACTAAAAATATCATAAATCCATGACTATACTGAAATTCTGACCATAATTAATCCTCATTTCTGTCCAGAATATCTCATTATACTCCAGGGACCATTCTGAAATTTTACCAAATTTTTAGGGTCAAATTGTAATTTTTGTCAAATTGGAGGACTAAATTGAAAGTGTTAAAATTTCATAACTATACAGGAATTCTGCCCATAATTCATATTTTATTCTGTTCAGAATCTCGGAATAGGCTCCAGGGACCAATCTGTAAATTTTCCAAAGTTTGGGGACTAAACTGTAATTTTCCAAAAATGAGGGACCAAATTGAATTTTCGTCATCTTCAACCTCAAACCCAGAATTTTCACAGATTACCTGCTGTTATCCCCTGATTTATAACACAAATTCACCATTCAAACAAAACCATAACTCAAAATCATCATTTTTATCTACAATCTCTCAAATTCAACTTAACAATCCATTATCCACAGCAATCAACCTTATAACATTCAATTTAATTTATCAATTAAACCCAAAACATAAATTTTCAAAACCCTAACATTCATCAAAACTGAAATTAAAGTTAAAGAAAACATATTATACACATTTAAGCATAATCTTACCCTTTTTACTTATTTCTTCAACTCCTTTCTATTTCCCTTCTAATTTCCCTCTTTTCTCTTCTTCTTCTTCTTTCTCCCTTCTCTCTCACGGTTTGCTCTCTCAAATATTCAGATCTTTTTTCTTCTTCTTCTTTCTATTTATATTTATCATCTCTTTATTCAATTACTACTATACCCCTCATTTATTTATTCCAACTTTTAAGCCTTCAAGGGCTTTATTGTATTTTCTAATTTATTAATTCAAAACGTTACAACAGAGATATCCTTTAATGATGAAAACTTGTTGCTTGGATCAAAACTCCATGAACGACTTTTTTTTATTAAAAAATATATCGATAAAAAGATGATGAATTATATCTTGATGGATGATGGTTCGACTATTAATATACTACCTCTTAAGATTATAATAGAGCTCAGGATTCATATTTATGTTTATATATATAAAAACAATGTCGTTTTGACACACATAAAATTAAGGTTGATCTAGGTTGATGTGGGACCTGATAAAAAACCATGATACAAATCTTACCCTAGTTTAAACCCCGAGCTGGGTCTAACGAGGATTGTTTGGAAAAAGATTCTGGAAGACCACCAATATGCATAAGGAAATCACCAGGAAATTACTGCATGGTGTTTAAAAATCAAAATGGCACACAACAAGTCAAGCATCCGCGTTCACGACCTTTCTTGGCCAGTACTGCTATAAAGAAGAGAGAGTGGTATATCCACTTTCTCATCAATTACGACAATAATTGACTCCCTGTCAATACGGTCCACGCAAATTGTTTGGTGAGGTTACATATATGCCAACAAAACTAATTGGAATATTTTTAATGTGGGTAAAAGTATTAAATGTTGTAGTGAGGTAACATTATGTTTTCTTTATTTCGAGATAAAAAAAAAACATTATATTTAGAAAGGTTCAGATTAATTAAATAGGTTATGAAAATATAATTGCTTAGTGGTTGTTTAATGGTATAGAAGTATCAGGTTAACAATTAGACAACAAAGTTAGAAGTTGTTAGTTTAAGAATTTTACAGGGCTACTGTTTGATCCAAAAAAATGATTTGAATAGATACAGTTTTTTACCCAAATTTTATACATAGAAAAAGCTTGTTCTCTCTGGTTTTTAATATCATAAACGGTGCATTAATCCAGTTTTTACATAAATAGCTATGATGAAAATAGTAAAGAATACGTGGACTATCTGTCAATAATGCCCAAGAATGATTTCGGGGATTATTATAAATTATATAAAAAGAAATTGCTATCTGAATTATAAATATGGATGAGAAGGTAATTGATACTAGTTTACAACCCAAAAAGCATAATAGAATTCTGAATGTTTTAGGAGCTAAGATTAGTATATTAGGTAGCCTGCAGTAAACAAATTATTGTAGTGAAGTGTTGGAGGGATTTTAACAGGTTATATGCTTGTGAATAGGTTTTTTGAGCTACGATTTCAGACCAGGCAAAGTATAGAGAAGTTAGTAGCAGCGAGCAAGAACATTTGTCGGTCAAGTAATATACATAGACATCTTTTTTTACTTCCTCCAGAGGTACAGAGTATAGGAGTTTACTTCGCCACCCTTTTGTCTAAAAATTCTAGCTACGAGCTTCATGGTTAATTTTCTTGAACTGAAAGAACATTTCATTTATGGCTATGTTCCATGATATGTAAGTGAATGAGTTGCAAACCAGGGGAGTCTATGTGAAAACATTACAATAGCATTTACTCTGAGTAAGAACATCTCCATGCATGTGCTGTAATTGACAAAGAAAAAAAGAGAAATCCTTTCAATTTATGAAAATGCAATGAATTAACCTTATCTCACACTGCAATATATACTCTACAGTATTCATGTATGAAAACATTTGAACGGGAATAAAGAAAATAATTCATCAAACAACATGAGGGTTGTTTGGAAAAAGATTCTGAAGACCACCAGTATGCATAAGGAAATCACCAGGAAATTACTGCATGGTTGTTTTTAAAAATCAAAATGTTACACAGCAAGTCAAGCATCCGCGTTCACAACCTTTTAATGCGTGAACTCATCTTAGCCAGTAGTGCTATAAAGAAGAGAGAAAGTGGTATATCCACTTTCTCGTCAATTACTTAAGATTTGCGGAAGATATGATACAGGAGATAAGAAAATGATTGCTATTATCCACAATTTCTCTGTTATGTATGTATGTATGTGTGCGCGCGCGGGGCGGAGTTTCATGAATCCTTTCCATTAGATATTCAATAATTTATATATTCTTTCTGGAGAAGTAACTCATTTTCACACCCTTGTTGTAGTTTTCTATTCATTTTCACACCCCAGTTGCCACCTGCTTTTCTTTCCATTCACGCACACAGATAGTGCAAAAAAGCACTACGACAATAGTTCACTACCAGTCAATACGGTCTACGCAAATTGTTTAGTGAAGTCATAAATTGTCAGGTGAGGTTACATGCCAACAAAACTAATTTGAATATTTTTCCCAACCTGGCGAATAGACCAAGTGCTAAACAATAAAATAAAATAATATTCAAATCTCAAAACATGGAACCTGCACAAGATATGCAGATAAAGTCATGGAAATGACCAAGGTGTTATAAAAGAGTGTCTTGGGAACTTACAGTAGATTTCGATGGAACTCTTGTCTCAGGACAGTAGCATAGCTTCTTGAATCTCCGTTTCTAATCGGAACAGGAGAGCAACGAGAAGCTTGGAGTGGTCGTACATTGTCTTTCTTTTGCTCATGAGGCTGCCTGTCGAAACGCTGAAGATTTGCCCCCAGCTTATAGGAATCAAACCAAAGCTCCTTTTAAGAAAATTTAATGACCAAAAGGAATAAGATCATAAAAATCTGCCTTGTGTTTAAAAGAAACGCCTCCCTTCTGTTTCCTGAACATGTCAGGTCATATTTTTGGCTGCAAATCTTGTATCCCTAGCGATCCCTCCTCTTTTTTAATTCCTGTGTGCTATTTGTTTAGATCTATGTAATATGCTGAAAATATTTATTTTCAGTACACTACTCATCTACTATTTATTTAGTTTTCTTGTTGGGCATAATCAAGGGCATGTGAAGCCCAATCCAGGTCATAAAAGAAACTGAGTCATTACAATTTTGATCGGCTCCAATTCGATTGAATCAGAACCTAACATTAATCGGTGTGGTATAGAAATTAAGAACACATCACAGGGAATGTATAAAATGAAATTAATAAAAGAATCACCAAGCTTATATCCATCTACAATCTAGAACAAAATGGAATTTGGTTTCTTACATCAATTTTCTTCAGAGTTCACAGCTATGACAATAAGCTACCAAAGACAAACATGTTCTTGAAAAATTTGGTAAACAAACTTAAATCATCTGTAACATTTACAGACTCTTATTTAGATATCTTATTGGTTGGGATTTACAATTTACACTTTCTAATTTATAAAACCAGGAGCAAATCACATATAATACAGTTCGTCAAAGGTTTCCCTGTCAAAATGGAGTTCCTGGTGGGTTCTTGGACACATGCCATGCACATTGCAAAGGCTTCAGAATTCACAAATCTCCTGATGGAATGATCGCTGGCCATCCCATGCTATAGCTGGCTATATGTGATGAGGCCTTAATTTGCCTAGGGCCATATGATACACATAATAATTTCTATTTAAAATATTTTTATAAAAAATAAAACAATCATTTGATTTTTTTTTTAATTTGATATATAATGACTTGATTTATTTGATATGTAAGATTTAATAATTTGATGTTTTGAAGAGTACTTTTTAATTTATTTTTAATGTGTTGTTGAAGAATTTTTATATAATATTTAGGTTTGATCCAATATAATTTTATTTTTCATATAAATAAAAGAAATTTAAGCTTCGTTGCTTGAAATTTTAGTTTGTAGCAATCGCCTTCGAAATTTGAGAGAATTAGTTTTTCTAGAAATTTATATGATATAATTAATAACTTGACTTTAATTTAAAAGGATTAATGGACATCATAAAATTTCAACTAATATATATATATAGGAACTGCATGGAAAAAAAAAGAGAGAGAGAGCAAGTATTTTCAATATTTTAGCTAACCAAGGCCGACTTGATCATGAATTGTTTATATTGGATGTAAATATATTGCAAACAATTATCCACATCCAAATTAAGTTAGTTTAAGGGTATGTTTACAAAAATTAAATTTATAAAGACATTTTTCCAACCCACTAATTAATTCCTTCAAAGAGGAAGATTCTCTATTTCTTGAAAGGCTAATTTTGCACTGTTTTTTTCTTGCGGAATGCATTCACACTACATTTAAAATTTAGGAAAACTAAATCTATGATTTATTTTTTTATAAATTGATTTTATTGTTATTTTTTTATCGTCCCATATGTACCTTAAGTTGAAATTAAAGCATATATATATATATATATATATATATATCATCCCTTCTCAAGCTTAAAATTAAAGCATGATTTTCTAGAGGTGATTTCCATAAAGATAGAAGGGAGGGCTCTGTATCCATCATCTTCATGGAAAGTGAGCTGGCCAGCGTCCACCTTTTATTCATGTTTTTCCACAGAAGACTTTGACTTGGGGTCGACTTGTCGGTTAGTATAATCACTTTAATTATTCTTTCAAACTTCCCGTGTGATTCACTGCCTTCTTGGTGATTCTAAAGTCACCTATTTACATTATACAACTAAATTTATTCTTTCACTCGGTATTTATTATATATTCAATTCGTTAATTGTTAGAAATACAAAAGAGATAAAAAAACAACTACAAATGTATTTATAACCAGAAAACTTAGTGATTAATAAATTATCTTTGCTAGTTTTGTTATAAAATAATGATGTCAGAGTTAACTGTTTTTAGATGAGTCTGGATTAATTCTATTTTATTTTTAATTTTTGAACTATAAAAATATAAATAAATTTAAAAAAATATATCTTTTTACAATAGTTTTTAGAGTAAAATTAGAGTAAAATTTGTACTTTTAAAATGAAAAATATATAAAAACATGTTTTTTTTTTTATGTTCTCACTATTTTTGTATTTAATATCATGGTAATTAAATGTTGCCCGGTTAACATAACACTAAATCATAAAAAAAAAATAAAAATTAATTGTGGTTATATGTGTGTGATTAAATTAATTATTTCGATAAATGACACATGTATTCGGGGACAAATAAAAAAAATAATCTTATTGCGAGAGAGGCTCGCATTGGAGCCTTTAAAATTATTCTGCAAAGCATGGAACACGATGCCAAAGGGAATGTAAGATAGTTGTTGACAGCTGGCGTCAACCAGAAAATTCTACAATATTCTCATCATTTCCAAGGAAATTCTATCAAGAGGAATTCTTTATTTATTTGGGTTCGAACCATCTTAATGGCTGTGAGAACATCAAGGCACAGTCACAGACATATCTAGAAAAGATACAGAATTAAGTTGAAACTTGTTAATTCACTTTAAAAGAAAATAAGTGAGGCGAATACTATGCAGTTGTATTATTCACTCTCTTGTATTTTACCATAAATGATATTATTTTTTTTAGGTTTGTTATAAATTTAAGAGGAAAAATATTAAATCTAGTTGAGTTTATGATTTGGGTTCACATTCACCACACAAGTTTTACTGTGGACAATATTGTTCACTTTTTTTTGCTTAAGAATTTTTTTTATTTATTTTTTTAAATAATCTTAATCTTAGTTATATTTATATTAATATTAATATCACTTCTCTCTTTTAAGTTATTTAGAAAGCCTATTTGAAATGATGATTATTTTTTAATTATGCATTTAATTTTTTAGGAGGTTTTTCTGATTAATTTTTATTTTTAAAAAATCTTTTGTATAGATGAATTTTATTTTTAAAAATAAAAAAAATTATTTTCAAATAATATTTCTAATATGTACAGCCTTGCATATTATTTTTTTCTCTTTTTATTTTATTCAATCAATTTATAGTGTGTGTCTGTTTTTATTATCGTTTGATTGAATAAAAAATTATTTTAATTAGAAAATTTAGAAAACAATACTACGTAAATATCACGTCTTGTAAAATTAAATATCTTGATATACACATGTCTCTCAATTTTTCTAGTTTTTATTTTGAGTTATCGTTTACGGTTTTTTTTTCACTTATTAACACACATAGTTCTTGATTTATTTTACTATATTTGTGTATAATGTTTTTTATTTTCACTTAATTTTTTTTTTACTTTCTTAAGCTAGTTGTAGTATATAGAATTTTTTTAAAATAAAAAAATAGAAATATAATTCACATCCGAGTAAATACCTCCACAAATATAATACCATGGAAAGTTGCGTCATGTATTAATCTAAGGTCCGTTAATTAATCGGTGGTTGCATTCTAACACTTGAGATTTATTTTTTATGCTTAAGCATTTAATTTTATTTTTGTAAATTAAATTGAAATTAAAGTATATTATCCATTCCCAAGCTTACAGGCAATGGTCTCCTGGACCCATCTCGTAGAAAAAACACTTGATATATAGCAATGGTCTCATGACAAAGACAAGAAGTATTTTAGAAATAATATCATTTGTCATTCATTTAATAAACGATAGTGTTTGATTTTGCCATCACCATCAAATTAAAGCATAATTTTCCAGACGTTATTTCCATGAAGAAAGTAGCGAGTCTTCTTTATCCGTCATTGTCGTGCAAAGTGAGTTGCCTAGCTTTAACCTTTGATTCATGTTTTTCCTTAAAAAAAAAACTGGCATGGGTTCAACTTTATAAGAAGGAATCCAACTTTTCGGTTAATTACTTTTATGCAATTTAATTTTTTTTTCTACATTGTGGTTTTAATCGGGGTTATTAAAAAATTTAATTCAAGCCTAACATTTTAATCTAGAACCTACCCTTATTTAGATTTAGAAAAAACCAAGTGAGAGTTGATTCAATCAAGTCTAGTTAACCAGATTAATCAACCCACAACTTAGTCAACTCAGTTAAAAACATTATTTTGATTTTTTCTAAAAAAAATTCATAAAATGATACAATTTTTTTATTAACACTAGTAAATAAGCTAATTTGTCCGATCTATGACCTAAATCTTGATCCGAGTATTAATTAGGCCAATCTATGATCTAAATCCTCACCCTCATCTTGTAATTAAATCTAACCATGTTTAATAACTTTGGTTTCTTAAGAAAAATGTCATATATAAAATATTTATTCCCATCCAAATTGAAACATTCACGAATTGATATAATAGTTATTAATATTTATTTTTAATATATATAAAATGAAAGATTTTAATAATTGATTAATATTGTTAAACCATATATGTTTTTATAGTTTTTTTCTTTAATTTTATTTTTTAATATTGAGTTTGCTTATCCCAATCTCATGATCCAAGTCGAAGACTTGACGGGCTAACTTGAGTTTTTTTTAATATATATATATAAGTTATGGTTAATTAAAGTACAGAAATAACTTCGTAAGTTAATTGATATGGGTAATAAGTTATTTCGTTGATTTTTTAAGATTTTAGATAAAAATAATGATTTTAAGTTATGGTTTGTTTAAATAATGAATTTAAATTAAAAATCTTGATATATTAGTAGATGATCTGTGAATGTTAATTAAAGTACATAAATTTAATATTGAAATTTAATTAAAGTCTCTCGTACAATCCAAAATTTATTTTTAATTAAAGTGCATAAAATAAACATAGTTAAGGTTCTCTCTCTCTTTCTCTGTGTATGTTAGATGGAGTTTGCATTAGATAATCGATAATATTGTATATATTCTTTTTGGAGAAAGTAACTCATTTCCACTTTGTATTTAGAAGAAGAAAATTTTTACTGAGTCTTATTCAAATATGTATTTGATATTATAGTAGTTTATATGATTGTAATTTGAAAAAATAAATTTAAAAAAACTATAAATTATAGCTTTTTCTTAATTAATATTTCAAGAGAGAATTTGTGGTAGGACCCATACAAAGTAATGATATACGTTGTTAATCAACCAAACACTTTCCCATATATGATTAGAACAAATGCATAAGACACCATACTATAGAAACTAATAAAGCACCGAATCAATTTAATTTTTTAATGAAGCATTTGAGTTTTTTACTTTGCTTTTATGTTTTAGAAACTTACGTTTTTAGTCAATGAAAATTTTTAATTTGAACAAAATAATTAAAATACCTTCCTATATAATATGTAAAAAACTCACAAACAACAGATCGCACGAGTTCTCTTTTCCCTTCTTTCCATTCCCTCCTCTCTCTTCATCCCTTTTTTGTTTCAACCCTATATCACGAAATTTAATCAATAAAATATCTTTATTAGTTTTATTATTAGAATAATGATGTCATATTTAATTTTTTTTAGATTAGTCTGGATTGATATTATTTTATTTTTAATTCATAAACAATAAAGATATGTAAAATGCTTATAATTTATATTTTTTTTATTTAAGTACTCTAATTGATTTTATTTTTTTATTTAAATACTTGATAAACTAGTGTCTGTAAATAAATGTGTTTAAATTAATTTCTCTAATAAAAATATATATATAAAAATTCAATAAAACTATATTTTTATTAATAGATTTGAACTAAAAAAACGGTATATTTTAAAGTAACCAAGAGACAATCATCCTTCCAAGAAAATCATTGTTACTAACGTTATTAAATTAAAACCCCCATCTTAATATAAATGCTAAACATTTGACAGGATAAATTAAATTAATAAAAAGCTTGTTGACCAGTAATCATTCTTTGACAGAACTCGAAATTAACAAATCAAATGCAAACACACCACTCAAAATGGCAATGACATTTTCCCTTTTCTATGCACTGCCAAACAGTCCCTTTACATGTCATTTTCACCATCCCTCTCTTTTCCACGCGCTTTTCTTTCATCATTAACATCTACTTTATACTAAAACATTTCACTTCGATATTTTCTGTTTTTCCATCTTTCAATCCTTCAACATTCAAAATACGCTGTTCAGGAATATTGATGAAAAAATAAATATAACCAGAAAACAAATATAGTAGTTAAAAATAATTTTTTAAAAAATTTTTAGATCATTTTGATATAATGATATTAAAAATAAATTTTTTTAAAAAAAAAATTTATTTTGATGTATTTTCAAGTGAAAAAAATTTTGAAAAATAACCGCTATCACATTCTCAAATACTCCTCGAATACAAGTTTTCTGTTATTTATTTTAAGTTTTTTTTTCTATGTAGTGTTAGTTTTTAAAGAATTAGTTTTAAAAATCTTAGTAAATTATACAATTGGATTTATTTTGATGTTTATCACCCGTGTATTATATATTCAATTCTTTAGCATTCTATCTGTATAGCATTCTATTTTATTTTATTTTATTTTTGCAAAAAATAAAACCGAGTTTTGCGTAACTGTTCCAATGTCTTTTTATTATTGATGTATGTTTGACATTTTTAATATCATAGAAGAGCATAGAGAAAGGTTTATGTGGAAGATATGATACAAGAGATAAAGAAAATGATTTGCTATTATTGACAATTTCTCTGTTATATTATTTTTGGAGAAGTAACTCATTCGATAATCAATAAAGTTTCTTTACCACTAGTTTACACTTCAATCAAAAACTAAATTTTCTTTTACTACTATTTTAATTTTTAAAAAATATTTTAATTTTGTTTAATGCATTAATTTCAAGAAATAAATTCCTTTTATCCTAAAATCTGGACTTCAAAAACCAGATGTATTTTATAAATAGGGAGAAAACTAGAGAAATTGATTAGTCTTCTCATTCTAATATAAATGGTATATCTTTGACTCGATTGAAAAAAATATATTTAATATTAAAATGTAATAAAAACAAGTCAAGAATAACTTTCCAAACATTAAAACAAAAGAGTGTGTGTGTATATGTTATGTATTTGAAGTTCTTGTATATAATACTATAGCCACACAATCTACAGGGATGAGATTTATAATTATTCCGAGTTTATTATTATTGACAATTTATGTATTTAATTATATTTATGATAGTGATGACACCATGCAAGTAGGCTTCTAAATTATTCTAAATTATAACGAGAAAAGTACAATTATTAAAGTAAAAAAGATCTTCAAGTAGGAATCAGAGGGAATACTGCAACAATGTTAATGTCCTGCAACATTTTTTTATATATATATAAATCTGATAATTAGTAACCAAAATATAATTAAATGCAAATAGACTAAGTGCTACACAATAAAATAAAATAATATTCAAATCCAAAAATATTCCAAAAAGAAATGAAATAAAGAAAACATCTCAAAGTCATGGAAATTGCCAGAGTGTAGTATAAATAGGACCTCTATGGTTGCCCAAAGGCACATAACAAACAACAATATTCTACCTAGTAGTTCATAGAATTATCTACGATGATGTTGAAAAGAATGGGGGCTTGGATGTTGCTAGCATTATTATTGACTTTGGTTGGCGAATGGCATGGTCGTTGCTATGGGTGTTTGGACGAAGAGAGGATTGGTCTCTTGGAGATCCAATCTTTGATCTACCCATATGGCGTTTCCTGGAGAAATTGGAGATTGGCGAATGGTAATTGTTGTGAGTGGGATGGGATCGAGTGTGATAACACTACAAGGCGAGTGATCCATCTCTCTCTTAGTGGAGCAAGGGATGAGAGCTTGGGCGATTGGGTTCTCAACGCATCTTTGTTTCTGCCTTTTAAAGAATTGCAAAGTCTTGAATTGAGATGGACTAGATTGGTTGGTTGCTTGGAGAATGAAGGTTAGTTCAATGTTTGTGCACTTAATTATAATCATAAAATAAATGAAGGTTGGTTGGTTGGTGTTTAATGTCAATTATCTTGCTTTGATGATTCTCTTCCAGGCTTCGAAGTCCTATCATCAAAACTGAGGAAACTTGACCTAAGTGATAACCAATTTAATAAAAATGATAAAAGCATTTTGTCATGTTTCAATGGTAACCTTTCCACTCTCAAGTCTTTGGATCTATCAGAGAATGAGTTGACAGCTGGATCAGGAGGTAGCTTCTATGGTAACCTTTTAATTATTTAGCTTCGAAACATTTTTTTCCTCCTTCTCATATCATTTTTTTCTACGCATTTAATTATTTCCTTCCAATATGCTCTTGAGGAACATCATGCAGGTCTCAAAGTCTTGTCATCAAGGTTGAAAAAGCTGGAGAACCTTGAGCTGGGTTGGAATCAATACAACGATAGCATTTTTCCATCTCTAACTGGATTTTCATCCCTCAAGTCTTTGGATCTATCTGTCAATAAGTTGACAGGATCAGGTATAATACACAGTTTCTACCTACCTAAATGTTTCACATGACATTCTCTTAATTATATTGTTTCTTTATCAACAAAAATGAGGACTTTATATCTATTTAATAAAAACTATCAAAAAAACTATCCAATACAAATCACTCTCGACAGCCACTTTCTTTATTAGAAAAACTCTCGACTGTTTTATCAATAAAGAGAACAACATAAAACCCACATATTTGATATTTAATTCTTGTTTGTAGCCATTTATTTTTTCCTCTCTTTTAATCATGGTTTTATATTATTTTGAACCTTTTTTTAATCAAAATATTATTCTGTGGTGGAGGATATATTGCCTTATGGTCGTGGTGAATGGTGTGGTGAATGGTGATGGATGATTTTATGATGAAATATTTGGACAATATGTTGCTATCTAGGATCGATTATTATTCTTGTTTTAATTACCGATGAGATCTTAATTATAAGTTTCTTTATCTTGTTTTGTAAGTCTATCATAACTTAGCTTCCATCTTTATCGACTTTATATCCAAAAATTGGATCGATTATTATTCTTGTTTTAATTACCGATGAGATCTTAATTATAAGTTTCTTTATCTTGTTTTGTAAGTCTATCATAACTTAGCTTCCATCTTTATCGACTTTATATCCAAAAATTGTTTTTTATTTCCAATAAGATCAAAATTAGAATGATTAAAAATTGTTTCGTAATATTTTATATAATATATTAAATATGCCTTCATGATATTTAAAAATTGTTTTGTAATATTTCCAATAAGATCAAAATTAGAATGATATTTTATATAACGACTTTAACGACTTACTCTTGCAGGTTTTGAGATCATATCATCACATTTGAGGAAACTCGAGAACCTGGACCTGACCTCTAATACATTCAACGACAGCATTTTATCACATTTGCGTGGATTTTCTTCTCTCAAGTCTTTAAATTTATCATATAATGAGTTGACAGGATCGACGACTGTCAATGGTAAAGTTCTGTTATTTACAATACCTTTTGAAATCTCTGGATTTTTCTGGCAATTTGTTGTTTAAAAACTCGATCAAGATAACATTTAATTTCACTACTTACTTGATTGCCTGTTTTCAATTCTACACATCATAGGTTTAAGGAAGCTGGACTTCCTGCAGTCATAGTTTAGTTTCTTAAAATCTTAATTAATAATAATGGCACATGGCTATTCTGCACCACCATTATTTTCTTCATATCTCTTCTTCTTCTTTTTTTCACAGAGACTTTCTTCAATTGTAGCACCCTTGAAGAATTGCATCTAGATCGTACTTCTCTCCCAATAAACTTTCTCCAAAACATTGGAGCATTGCCTGCTCTTCAAGTCTTGTCTGTTGCTGGATGTGACCTCCATGGCACCCTTCCCGCCCAAGGTAAATTAACAACTCTCCATCCGCCTATAATTACATCATCAACAAAAAATTCTTTCAACACTATTTTGACTGTTTCGAGATAAATTGTACAGGTTGGTGTGAATTGAAGAATCTGAAGCAGTTAGATCTCTCTGGAAATAATTTAGGAGGTTCACTTCCAGATTGTTTGAGGAACTTGTCATCTCTACAACTATTAGATGTTTCTGAAAACCACTTTACTGGAAATATTGTGTCTGGTCCCCTTACCAACCTCATATCCCTTAAATTCCTCTCGCTATCAAATAACCTCTTTGAAGTTCCCATTTCAATGAAGGCTTTTATGAACCACTCAAGCCTCAAGTTCTTCTCCAGTGAGAACAACAGACTAGTAACACAATCTGCTGCCTTTGATAATTTGATTCCAAAGTTTCAACTAGTCTTTTTCCGCTTGTCAAGTAGTCCAACATCGGAAGCACTCAATGTAGATATTCCCGACTTCCTCTATTACCAATTGGACTTAAGAGCCCTTGATCTCTCCCACAACAACATCACCGGAATGTTTCCATCGTGGTTGCTTAAGAACAATACACGATTGGAGCAACTAGATCTGAGCGACAACTCCTTTGTTGGTACTTTACAGTTGCAAGATCACTCATATCTGAATATGACCCAATTAGATATATCCACCAACAACATGAATGGTCAAATTCCAAAAGATACTTGTTTGATCTTTCCAAATCTACACACCTTAAGGATGGCTAAGAATGGATTCACAGGTTGTGTTCCTTCTTGTTTAGGAAATATTAGCTCTCTTTTATTTTTAGATTTATCCAACAATCAATTGTCTAGAGTACAACTAGAACAACTAAAAATACCGATTCTCAAGCTGTCAAACAACAGTTTGGGTGGGCAAATACCGACCTCGGTGTTCAATTCTTCTACCTCACAATTTCTCTACCTAAATGGTAACAACTTTTGGGGTCAGATATCAGATTTTCCATTATATAGGTGGCAAGAATGGAATGTATTGGATTTGAGTAACAATCAATTTTCAGGCATGCTTCCGAGGAGCTTTGTTAATTTTACGTACCTTAGAGTACTTGATTTGTCCAAAAACCATTTTAAGGGTCCGATCCCAAAAGACTTTTGTAAGCTTGGCTGGCTTCATTATTTGGACCTTTCTGAGAACAACTTGTCTGGATATATACCATCTTGTTTCAGTCCAGCACCTGTAACCCATGTGCATCTATCCAAAAATAGATTGAGCGGTCCATTAACATATGGATTTTTTAACAGCTCTTACCTGATTACGATGGATCTTAGAGACAACAGCTTCACCGGCTCTATTCCAAATTGGATTGGCAATCATTCATCATTGAGTGTTCTTCTTCTGAGGGCTAATCACTTTGATGGTGAGCTCCCTGTTCAATTATGCTTGTTAGAACAATTAAGCATTTTGGATGTTTCACAAAACCAGCTCTCTGGTCCACTACCCTCCTGTTTGGGCAATCTTACTTTCA
>Ga0325411_1001060_pt1 | contig 30093 bp, 16 predicted proteins | sample PopdelMetagenome_13_FD_206181 | JGI IMG/M metagenome (GOLD analysis project Ga0325411, IMG submission 206181) | Populus deltoides microbial communities from Bellville, Georgia, United States - Xylem-PdIQD-R4 | ecosystem: Host-associated > Plants > Phyllosphere > Stem > Wood/Secondary xylem...
AATAAACAAGAGGAGAACATGATTATATAAGTATAGTAAAGAAAATGAAAGGCATAAACAAGAGATTAATGAAATTATAACATGAAATAAAACTAGAAAAATTAAAACTACAAAGAAAGAAAGCAAGTAAGGAAATGATCTTAATATGAAAATCAAGATGCGTAAATGCATGGCAAATGCTTCTTTTTATAGGCCAAAATTCAGAACTATTGATTTGATGACTAATTGTTGAGCGGGTGACCACTCCTTGACTTGGTAACAATCATTATCTTCTTGTCTTCAGAAAACGTCATTGTTAACATCAGAATTTGAGCAGATAGTCCCATAAAAGTAATGGAAAATTGTCTCAGCTTTCCAACAAAACAAGAATCGGTGCATTTGGACTTCTAGAACTCAAGATATAGGCTGAACACTGAAAATGTCTGAGCTGTAGGACAGATTCTGACTTCTCTGTTGTTGCTATAATTTGAACTTGAAAACGGTCATTTTGAATCTTGGACTCTTCATGAAAGTTTTAGACTTATGTCTTAGTTTTCCATACATATAAACCAGACCTAAATCCAAGTTCCACAGCTTCAGTTATGATCTAATAACCGAATGGTGTTCAAGTTTGGAATGAACCAGCATCTCTTTTATAAGCTTAGCCTTCTCTTTGTCTTCTCAATTTTAGTAGTTAAACTCATTAATCAATCCTTTGATTTATGTGATAGACCTGCATTTAAGATGAACATTGACCATAAATTAAATGTATCTTTTATTATTAGACATGCTATTATAAAACATGCTCTAGTTAAGGAGATATTGATACTTCAAGTGCAAAATGATGATATATAAAGCTTGATAAAAATGCATTTTTAAGTACCAATCACTTGGGTTTAGATTTAAACTACTTGACTTGATTTGAGAGATATTTGATATAGTATTTCCCATTTAATACGTCATTTTACTATAATTTGACATGTTCTCTCTTTCTATGCCTTTGATTTAATGCATTTTGTTCTTTATCTTCAATTTGTTTTTTTGGGTTCTTAGCTATGTTCTTCATGTTCTTGAGATGTTTAGCCAAAAATCACCGTTTTGATCTTTAAAACTTTTGTTTTGATCTTGGGTTTTGTTTATGGGCTTGGGCTAGGTTAAGAAGACTATTTCATGTGATTGGACCGAGCCTTCGGGTTTTGGGCCAGTCTAGGAAGCCCAATCCACATGATTGGGCTAAGCCTTTTAAGGCTTAAGGTCATGTTTGGCAAAACAAAATTCTGTCAAAAGAAAATGTATGTAACAACCCGACTTTTTAATAGCAAAAAATCGGTGGAATTTTTTTATTCTTTTTAGAAGTCGTTAGGTTCTCATTGCTTTTCACAATATCATTCTGTGAATTTATAAATGCATTCCATTCATTAGCAATGCACAACCCATATAGGGTGATGTAAATCAACATTCCTTAAAAAGTGTCAATACACATTCTCACAACGGTATTTAGGATTTATTGTAATAGAATTCATCTCTTAGTATAATACAATACTCATATGATTTCACAATACATCATTCTCGTAAAAAGGAATATCACATACGTACATTCACCACATCATGTTTACAAGATTGTACCTTCACATCCGTATTCCATTATAATTTTTGATATAAGTCTATTACAAAAGTGTCGAATAATAAATAATCAACTGGTTCGTTCATTCTTATCAAATACATGATAACCAAAACATATTATTATGTAGCACCTTTCAAAATATGTGAACCCATGGAACGGGCTTTCCTATGCACCTTGATTGTGTGATGTCCCTGTTACAAAAACAACATGGATACAAGAATTGTAAATAATCTTACATGATAATAAACAACTAGAAGAATGTTATTGTCACTTTTCATTATCAATTGAAAATGAGTGCATTCTTTCATTTACTTCTTATATGCATTGTACAATCCTTATTATTTCGTTAAATGTATTATTCTCACTCATATGCCCCAACCTCTCCATAGGAGTTATGGGGCTTAAGTTTGATTATCGGTCGGGATTAATTACTTCACTTTAACTTAATCATCCACCTTGGATGTTTTTAGCCATAGCTAATCGCAACATCTAAACTCGGTCATTCGTCTCGGATGCCATTAACCAAAACTAATCACAAAATCAAACATGTCATCTCTCACGGATACCATTAATCAAAGCTAATCACCATAATCAACTTGGTCATCCATCTAGGATGCCATTAGCCAAAACTAATCGTCATATTAAAACCAGTCATCTCTTTAGGATGCCATTTGCCGAGACTAATTATTAACACAACCTGACCATCTATCTAGGATGCCATTAGTCGAAGCTAATCATCAATCACAACCCGGTCATCCATCTCGGATGCCATTTGCCGAAGCTAATCATCAATCACAACCCGGTCATCCATCTCGGATGTCATTTGCCGAAGCTAATCATCAATCACAACCCGGTCATCCATCTCAGATGTCATTAGCCGAAACTAATCATAGAGCACAACCTGATCATCCATCTCGAATGCCATTAGCCGAAGCTAATCAACAACACAATCAACATTTCATAATCGGTTTAACATTCGTCAACAACTTAATCAACATTCATAGTCGGTTTAACATTCGTCAACAACTCAATTTCATCAATAACTCAAACAAATTTTCATAGTCGGTTTAACATTCATCACAACGCAATAATATATCATCCTTAAACAAGTTATTTCAGAACATTAACATTATACAAGAAAAAGGTGGAAACGACCTACCTGTTCCTCCCATAGGGTGTCCTTGTCCAGTCGTAGGTCTGATCCCGGTCGCACCACCTAACACATCAATGATCACAAATCAGCACATTGCATTTGAAACACATGTTCACATTCAAGTGTTCCATATATTACACAATCATACAATGAAATTGTTACAAGTATTTACGTCATTTCTAACATGGAAGTCTGTCATAGAAAATCAGCAACGAAACCAAAATTGTTAGTGACACAGGATTCGACAACAAAAATTGAATCATTGGTGACACAAACTTTGGTAGCGAAACTAATTTGCTAGTGATATAGGATTCAGCAGCGAAATCTGATTTACTGGTCACAAGATTCGACAGTGAAATCTGATTTGCTGGTAACATAGAATTCAACTGAGAAATTGAATTCGTCAGTGACATAGCATTCGACAGCGAAAACTGATTCGTTGGTGACATACAATTCGTCAGCGAAAACTGGTTCGCTGGTGGTACAAAATTTGGTAGCGAGGACTTTTGCTGATGACACAGAAATCGACAATGAAAATTGATTCGCTGGTAACATACGATTCATCAGTGAAAACTGGTTCACTAGTGACACAAAATTCGGTAGTGAAATGTGATTCGCTGGTGACACAAAATTCGACAGGGAAAATTGATTCGCTGATGACATACAATTGATTAGTGAAAATTGGTTTGCTAGTGATACAGAATTCGGCAGCGAAGACTGTTTTATTGGTGACATAGAAATTGGTAGCGAAATCTGATTCGTTGGTGACATACAATTCGTCAACGAAAACTAGTTCTCTAGTGATACAGAATTCGATAGTGAAAACTGGTTCGCTGATGATACATAATTCGAAAGCGAAGACTGTTTTGCTGGTGACATAAATCAACATCGAAATCTAATGCGCTGGTGACATAGAATTCGGCAGCGAAAATTGATTCGTTGGTGACATACAATTCGTCAGTGAAAACTGGTTTGCTGGTGATACAGAATTCGACAACGAAAACTAGTTCGCTATAACACATAATCGTTAGCGAAACTATTTTGCTAGTGCCACAAACTCGTCAATGAAACTGACTCACTAGTGACACCGTATTCAGCAAAAATTGCCAGCACACATAGACTACTGCCGACTCAAGAATTGTTCATGAAATCTGAGTCATTACCGACTCAGAAATCATTAGCGCGTATGGTTCATAACTGACTCAGAAATCATTGATGAAAACTGAGTCGCTGTCAACTTAGAAATCGTCAACGCAACATAGTTTCACAACCAACACTGAAATCATCAGCGCATATGGTTCACAACTGACTCAGAAATCGTTAACGAAAACTTAGTTGTTGCCAACTCAAAAATCATCAACGCAACACAGTTTCACAACCAACGCTGAAGTCATTAGCGCATATAGCTCACAACTGACTCATAAATCATTGACAAAAACTGAGTCGCTGCTGATTCGAAAATCGTCAGCGGTGATGGAGTCGTTTCTTGTTCTACTTTTTTCTTTAGACCAAGCGTAAGGTTTACGCTTGGCTTTCCCCTTACCATTGCTTCTCATCCTAGTTGGGCATATGTCCTCGTTGAACCACACTCCATTCATCATACATTATTAAGTAACCCAAAAACGTTTACAATATTCATTTCCAAGGTTTTTCCCAATCATCACTTTTAATACCAACACCTAACATTATCACAACCATACATTCTTACATTCACATTTGTATCATGGCAAGGTATCAACATAACTAATAACAATCATACACACATAAGGGTTCTATTTCATTTTTATCACAAAATTATGCCATAAACATATTCTCATTTACTTGAACCATTCTTATGTAAACTCAACAATCTTATAATAGAATTCAAGCATGGACATCAACATAAATTTCAGTTCCAGCACATAAAATGTTCCTAGAAATCCAGCAGAATCACATTTCATGCATTTCATCAATTCTTTACACATTACATGTAAGTTCATCAATCATTTGTGAAAAATCAAAGCATTAATCATCAATATGCATTCTGCTTTAGTTTGGATATGATCTTAGGAGTTTAACAAAGCTATTGTCCTGCATTTCACCACACAAACACATTTTGTCCAACCTTTCAACTATGGTCGACCCTCTCCCAAATTTGTTCAATCAAAATTGTTCATTTCTCTTGTTGTATGTTCTGGAATTAGGTCTTATATTCAATCTCATTTTCGTCTCTCTTCATAATCCAATTTTTTTCCCTTAACAACTAGTGCAAAAATCCTAGGCCATTTACTTAGGGTTTCCTTCTTCCTTTTGGTCTCAAGGTCATAAGAACATGAGAAGAAAGGTTTTGGTTCATACCTTTTGATTTTAAATGGCTGTAGGAAAGGATTTAATGGTTTTTTCCCCCTCTTCTGCCGGTTTTCTTCCTTTTTTCTGTTTAGTTTTCTTCCCCTTTTTTCTTCTGTTCAACCACCTGTTACTCTCCCTCTCCCACCATCGTTTCAGTCATTATTCCTACCCTCTAGCTCTCTTTTTACTCATATATGCAACAAGGTGAACATGCAACTGAGATTGTGTGGTTTTTTTCTCTGGATAGAGAAAGGGTCTGTTGCAGCTGTTAGAGTCGGTTTTTAGGGAGAGGTTTAGACTCCTTCTCCTTTCACGGCTCTATTCATCTTTGTTTTTCTCTAATTTCCCTTTTTCTCCAACGTTCCAAGGAGGTGCTTGCAGCTAGGTTTGCTAGTTTTGCCTTGGGAAGACAGGTTGTTGCAGCCGAGGCTGCTGGCCAACTATTTTTTTGGAAGAGCAAAGGTCATTCTCTTTTCTTTGTTGCATTTATACCCCTCTTAATGTGGACAGGTGTTTGGAAGGCCGTTTACCTTTATTCTATCTCTGTTTAGTTCATCCTAGGGCTAGTCAAATCCTTCATAGTTTCAATTTAGAGTAGGCCAGTTCTGCTTCCTCACACTTCCCCTTAGAGTAGGCCAGTCCTTACCCCTTAATTCCTCCTAACATAGGTCGGCCAAGATTATTTGTTTTTAGGTTTTTACAAAAATACATGGATTTGTCAGCGTATATAACCATCATTGACCTAAAAATCATCAACGAAAACTGAGTCGTTACCAATTCAAAAATCAACAACAAAAACTGTGTCGCTGCAGATTCAAAAATTGGTAACGAAAACTGTGTCATTGTCGATTCAAAAATCGACAGCGATAGTGGAGTCATTTCTGGCTTTATTTTTTGTTGGTTGTTTACATTCTCCCCTCCTAATATAAATTTCATCCACGAAATTAAAGGGACTCGTATTGATAATGCCTCCAGATTCTCAAAGCAAATACCATAGTAATCGACTTCAGGTCATATATCAAGTAAGTCTTTATGTGAGTCTTTAACTGTCTTGACGTATAAACGATCACTTCCCCATGTTACATCAATCACACCTAAGTCTTTTCTTCGAGGCATCATTAATAACTACAAAACCCGTAGTATTTGGAACGTGCCAGTTTTAGTATAGCAATCTATCTAGCCTTGTACTTACTCAGCTAACCATGCCTAGGATTACATCAAAATCATGTAATTCTTAGGGCATCAAGTTTATTTCTATTTCATACCTTGTTTCTTGTCGGAGTTCCAATTATGAACCATTTTTTCTATTATTTTCACCCCCTTCCCCATTCTTGGTGACAATTCTCCTAGAAATAAATGGGTGGGTAACACCCAGTTCAAACAACACAAACACATTAAAGTTATTCATCGGTAGTGTACCTGCTACCACATTGATTGCAGTCCTAACTTCTTCCAGTGTCAGGTGGAAGACGTTTCCTGAAGTCTAATCATTTTGTGCCCCTAGCCTCTGTTGGCTGGAGTTTATTCCTGATTAGGAAGGCCTTATCGGCCTATTCACTATGACGGATTGTTGATAACTTTGAGTTGGTTGTTGCATACATTATGCTTGCCTAATGTTTTTTTTTAGGGCATTCCTTTTTATAATGGCCTCTTTCACCGCAATAATGACACCTTTGCCCCAAATACTGACAGCTTCTTCATCTATAACCATGTCCTCTACATATAAAACATCACCCTGGTGAAATAGAGCAGTCTCCCAAATGCCTTTGTTCATACTTCATATAGTGAGGGTAATGCACATTCTTCCGGTCACTAGTCCCCTTTGAAGAGTTCGGCTCTTGAGTGAGTCTATCCACCCATCACTCTTCCACTTGACTATTGGTGAAACAATACCGTTATTGTTTCCTTATTCCTGGATGCCTTAAATATTCCACTTTTTCTCTTCTTCATAAGCAGTAGTCTATTGATAATATCATCTCCATCCCTCTTTTTACCTGTTCCCTGATGTCCCTATAGACCCTCTCCAATACAGGTTTTCAAAGCTTGTGTTACCTCAATCAGTTATCTCACTGATTTAAATCATAAGGCAATCAACCCTTGCCTTAATTCCTGTCGAAACCCGTCTCTCAACTTATGCAATTCTTCCCTGCAAGGACTCAGATGCTCTTACTAGAGCGTGTGAAGCAGTATCATTCAATGGATCCTCATCCTGCCAATCTTAGGCATTTCAGCCTATACTCCTCCTTTCTATAGAGGGTAGCCTTAAGCCAATTATATGGCGCCATAACCTTATCTATAGCTACAACAACCTGTAATCAGGCTGTTTAGTCCACTATAGGCTACCTTCTAACATGCCAATCCCAATCCTCTTATGCCTTAGACACTTCAATCAATAACCAAGAAGAATAATTAATAAACTTGAGTTGGCCTAACACCTAAGGAAAATGAGTTTAAACATTGGACGTATAACGAGGCCTGTATATAATCATCAATACCCTGGATTGATTGATATGTAGTATCCAATTCCTAAAAGAATTAAGATAATTGATTCTTAATAGTTTTCTAGGGAGGATAACTAGTCAACAAGGAAATATATTTCTAAGTTTACTAATTAATGTAGTGATGGTGCTTCAAATCCCTTTGTAAAATTAATTTTATTGGGTTCATCACTAACTAAAATTGTATTTCATGAATTCTGTACACTGTTACCTAACCCTATCAACGGTTAGGAAGAGATAAGGGCTTATTTGCATAAGCACTTTTATAAACCAAAACCATAAGTAAAACTAGTTCATTTGCCAAAATAGTTCAAGACCCAAGAGATCTCATCAAAAGCTAATATATACACCTTTACATATGATGTTACTCGATATAAAAAGAAGTTTGCAAAACAAATAGAAAAAAGTTACTTAGATGAACATTTTAGTTGGCTATTTGAACAGGGTCATGATTGCCCATTCATTAGCTAATAATAATTTTTATGAGGACTTCAAATAAGTTCAACAATAGCTTATATTGGTCATGAAACTTAAAAAGGAAAAACTTCTTGAGATCGCTGCATTAAGAAATTCAAAAAAGGTTAATAAGCCTATTAGTAAAGAAGTGAAAACAACCAAAGTTACTAGTAAATATAAAGAGTACTCATTTGATATAAAAAAAAGTAGATTGGATATTTGATCAATTGATTTAAAGAGGATAAAAAAAAAAACTCTTAAGCAATCACACAATCCTCATTACTAAGAAAATAAAGATGAAGAAATAGTAAGCATGACACGACTCATGGAGACATGATACTAATAATTATGTCATCTTTAGGAATTAGATTTAGAAGGCATTAGAAGCTAGTTGAATTCCCTTATTATAGAAGAAAATAAAAGTTGTAAACAACCCATTTCCTAATATGAAAACTTTAGTGATTACCATTAAACCTTAAAGACTACCTAGGATAGGAAAAATACAATAGACTAGATTTGATTAAATATGATAGAGGGTTAAATTTACCACTAATGTTGTTATATGTAAAAGGTATATCAATTATGGAAAATCTAAAGAATTGACACTAGAAAATCATGAGAAACCTCTCTAACAAAGTATATAGGTGCCCTGTTTGTCATAGATTTCTATATATGGAGGAAGACTTATAGGGCAAGGCTAAATAAATTAGCACTCCATAAAAGTCCAAAAGCTTCATGTTTAAAATACCTGCTAACAATGAATGACATAAACATCTGCCACAACGAAAGTCATTAAAGCTTAGTGATGAGGATGATGAATTGGGTAGTGATCACTAATATCTCTTAGACCTGGAAAGAAGGTGGAAAGAAGGTCAATTAAGCAAGACATATCTTAGAAAGATTTAATTTTTTAACATACTAGTGAGAAATGATGTTGCTAAACCATACATCTCATCAAAGGAATAAGTTTTAGGATCAGAAAAAAAAAGTCCTTTGGTCAATAATCAACAAATATAAACGTATATTGGATTACTAACACGTAGAGTTGATGATCGATTGCACACATGATGATTGTGAAACAGGATTGAGCCTAATCCAACACAAGAATAGGTTGACATATTATGTAATGATTATTTTCAACCAAACACTATCATTGTCTAATTAAAAGGTCATTTTAGATCCTAAATAGTTCAAAAGGTATATTTTTAAAGATATTTTTATAAAAAACGGGCAAGTCTATTATAAATATGGTAATATAATATGAATAAGGTGACCAACCATGAATTGAGAAAGCAAAGGTAATAGTTAGCCATGAAATATAACCAACTATCAATTGCACAAAAAATTAAGATAAAGTTTTCTAATAGAGAAGGCTAACAATTAAACAACTAAAGTGAAGAAAACCATCAACAAATAAATGCCCTAAAGTTGTGCTATGTAAGTAACAATATCAAAAAGTAGCCTTAATCATTCAAAAAGAATAAAAGAGGACATTCCTACTAAAAGAATAAAAAAAAGGTTTTCCTAAAGAAAAATGTCAAGTTATTGCAAGTGTGATTATAGTTAAACAAAGTAACAGACTTAAGAACCACAACATTGTCTCATTAATAAAATAAAATACTTTTTTAGAGCCTAAATTAGACTCAACTAACATCTTCATTAATAAAGATACCTAACTTAAGGTAAAAAAATGAGCTCATGGATGATGATGATGCCTTCTTAAATGAATAAATAATGGAAAAATAGATTTTATGTCCTCTTTGAAGAGAATGCATAATATAAAGAAATGGAAGTTAATGAGCCTACAATTCTGATATAATAAATGAATGATCAGGATACAATTAAAGAGGCTAACTTGCTAGAAATCCATTATGAGGCAAAAAAAGATCAATCATGATGATATTGTACTAACAATATCATTTTTTCCCTGCCATACTTGTCTAAGGCCAAACCTGGTCAATTTTATATTATATTGATATTGACAATAAAGACAGTGTAGATAAGAAGGCACAAATCATGGAAAACAACTGATTAGAACCTATGATTTATTAGGGACCAAATGTGGCATTTTATAAGCCAACAATGGCTATGAGTAGCCACATTAAACCCCTGTATAAAACTACCAATTTTAATGGTGTACCAATATAGAGGGCATTAATTGATAATGGTGTAGTACTAAACATAATGTTTTTAACATTGATAAAAAAAATTAGTCATAACAAAGTTGATATGTAACCTTTTCAAGTAGCAATGTCAAATTTTATACAAAACATATTCAAGTTCTAGAAGTATACTTAATAGTTAGATCTAGAACTGTTGACCTAATGGTATCCATTGCTGCTAGTTTTGATTAGTCAAACTATTAAGAAGTTATTAATCATTAATTACCTTAAGGTTATATTGATTTAGATTTATTCCCATACTATTTATCTTGAGTATTGACATCTTAAAGTTACACTATAAACATGGAATTATGCTGGTAGGATATACTGCTTCAAGATTAGTCTTAACATATTTGTATTATGACTCAAGTATTTTTAGGGATTAATTTAACTCTTTAGACCAACTTCCTATACTTAAATATTATCCTAAAAGGTTTCCCTAAATTTCCCTAAAAAGAATGGCTATAAGTAAATGTGGCATTTCTTAAGCCAATAATGGCTATAAGTAAGCGCATTAAACCCTTGTATATAATAATGGCTATAAGTAAGCGCATTAAACCCTTGTATATAATAATGGCTATAAGTAAGCGCATTAAACCCTTGTATATAATAGTTAGTTTTAATGGTGCAACACTGGTATTGATCAAGAAGATTGGTTATGAAAAAGCTATTATGCTACCTTCTGAAAAAGTAAAGTTGGATTTTACATGAGTGTAAAAGTGTTATAAGTAGACTTAATAGTTGTATATTGAATTGTTGGCTCGAAGGTATACATTTCTCCTAGTTTTGATGAATCAAACTATTAAATTACTATTCATTACCTTGTGGTTTTGTATATGTGGATTTGTTCTTGTGTACAATATCTCAAGAAGTATTGATGACATCTTGAAGTTGTGCTATAAACATGAAATTATATTGATAGGATATAATGATTTTAGATTAGTCTTACAATGTTTGTATTATGACTCAAGTCTCTTTAGAGATTAATTAAACTTTTTAAACTAACTTTCTATACTCAAAAGACTTTATTTATATCTATAAAGCCTAAGCCAATTGTAAACCAAACATCTTAAACTGAATGATAAAAGCTAAAAACCACTAGTAAATCAGATTTCTCAAATAAGATATAAAAAACCAAAGACAATGAGTAAACTAGACTTTACACTAGATATATTTATGACCATTGGTGTATTAAAACTAGTTGGATAAAGAATTCAAATTTCTTTGTTTCCATGTCGCTACCTCATTTGGTTTAATCATAGGCTATATCAATCTTCTATTATTCAAATATCTTGGCTCATTCTCATGGATTACATATTTTTTACATCATCTGGTTTAATCCATAGGGTATAACAATCTTCCATAATTCATATATTTTGGCTCACTCTCCTTAAAGACATATGTTTTTTACATCATTTGACTTAAAACCTAGGTATACCAGTCTTTTAAAATTTGAATTTCTTAGCGTATATCTCACTAAAAGATTGGCAGGTTTTGTCCTTGAGCCCATAAAAGTCAGTTAGGTTTTGATCTTTGTCCTAAAAAGATTGGTAGGTTTGGATCTTGAGCCCTTGAAAAAGATTGGTTAGGTTTGATTTAAAGCCAAGTGTAAAAGAATTGTTATAATAGTTTAAATCTTGAACCTATAAAAGGATTCACTGTATGGTATGGTCTAGCTCTTAAAATAGACTAAGTATGATAGTAGAAGCCAAAGCTTACTGCCTAAGGAGTGGGGTAGGAGGTTAGAACAAAACCACTATAAAATTTATGTTTGTCTTTTTTCTTCTATCTCTTTACTTTTCTCATGATCTTTTTATTTTAATTTTTATATTGATTGCGTGCTCAACAAGTTATTGTGTATGTGTGTGTGCTGAAACTTTTGACCATAAGCTTTTGTGTGGTTGATAAGCTTGTTATGGGTATTTTTGTGTTCATTTTGATTGTTTGATTTTAAACTGAATTGTTGGCCTTAGTTTTAAAATATCTAATTCACCTCTTCTAAGGTTTTTTTGGTTCAAAATTGATAGCGGAGCAAGGGCTATTTGTTATGGTTTAATTATCTAAAAGTAAAAATCATAGCATTTAAGGGATAAAACTTGACAAAAACTCTTGTCTTTGATATGGATATTTATGGAAATTAGAGTATTAGGATGAGAATCATTATTGAGGGAATAAATATAGAAATATGGGATATTGTAAAGAATGGGTTAATTAGACTTTGTAAAGTTGCAAATGGGGGAAAATATTTGAAATAAAAATATGATTTGAATAAGCATTAGAAGGGAGAGTTTTGATTGAATATTACTGCTATGAAAACTATAAACCCCAAGATAAATTGAAAATTATCAAAATTATGGTATAAAGAGTTAAGAAAGATAAAGAAGAAAATTTTATGGTAAAAAATGTAAATATTTCTAGTAGCAAAACCAGTCTAGCTATTTTGAGAAATGACTGGATCGATATAGTGAATCGGTCAGATCATTTTTAAAAACAATCAGACCATTATGGCCATTGTCTTTTTAAAACTAACGGGGCTCAACCAAGGGAGAAAGATAGCATTTTCATTTCTTTTTCCTTCCTCTCACCTTGAAGGGTTAGAAAATGATTGTTTGGAGTGAAAAAAGAGGATTTTGAGAGATAAAAACACTTGCACACTAAAAATCAAAGAGAGAAGATTTAATTAGAGAAAAAAACTAAAGGAAGAAGAGGAAAAGAGAGAAAATTTGGAAAAGCCTTGATGGGTCGACCTTTGAAATACCTTCAGCAACTGGGTAAGACATTTATAACCCCTTTGTATCAATTAGAACAAAAATGTAGTGATTTTAAGCAAAATTTATCAAAGAATGGAATTAGGGTTCTTGACATAAATTTGGGAAAAATATGAATTTCTTGGAAATTGAGTTCCTAGGACCCTTATAGGTTGTTATAGGAGTGAAATAATGATGAAATAATGAAGAAATTTAAATAGATAAGGAAGCCCAAGGGGCCGGCCATTTAGGAGCAAAAATGGGAAATTTTGCGTTTATGATTGTCCATTAATTGTGTAATAAGTGTATGTATGAACATGTAAATAATGATTTTTGATTGAGTTGAATTAATGAAATAATTGAAAATAGAAAAAAAAATCGAATGGTTGGACCTAATAGGATGAAATCACAAAATTGTTAGATAGATTATAAATTGTATTGAAAGTTTGATATTTGGATAATGGTTTCGATGAATGGTTCTATTCTGATATGATAAAGAGGAAATTATTTTATGTTTTAGGAGTTGAATGCCTTTGAGAAAATTGTTGAACTTTAAGTAAGTTTTTGTGGCATTTATGCTTGTAGTTGTGTTTAAGATTTAACCAAGATGTAATGAAATTCGTGTTTATTTATATGCAACTAAAATGATATAAAAAAGAGAAATGAATTTGATTATGGATGAATAACCGGTGAAATTATAATAGGTATTATGACGAGTGGATGAATAACCGGTGAAATTATAATAGGTATTATGACGAGTGAAGAGTATTTTTGGATACAATAATGATAATGAATTAGAAAACCTATCAATACAAGGTATATCGTTGGGGTTGTTTAACTAGTCGAAGGTACTTGGCATAGCTAGACTGTAGGTAGGTACATCGACACCTTGTAAAAATTCTTCTTTAAAATTTTTCATTACTTTCATGTGTTAATTAGTTGATATATGAAAATTTTGGATAATGATATTTTTAGTAGACCTATATATATATATAAGGATTGATTGGTATTTGTTAAAGAATGTAGGATTAATTGGCAACTAAAATGAATTAACTAGATTATTGGCTTCTAAATAGGAATGCTGAAATGATTGAAAACCAAGATAGGTTGACCGGATTGAATGGTATTCATAAGAAATACCTCGATATTGGCTTCCGAATGATAATGCCAGAATGATTGGCAACCAAGATGGGTTGACCAAATTGATTAGTATTCAGACCATAATATGTAATTCAAATACTAATTATTAGTTAGTATTTTTGTGTAGATCTAGGTACATATGGACTATTATATTGTAATATTAAGCTTATGGATTGTAATTTTAAATACTTGATTTTGTTATATAATTAAACTAGCAATTATCACTACCTAGTTAAGGTGATGTAATATCTTTAGTGATATACTTTGTTTAACTTATATCTTTGTATTTATTCAAGTGTTAGATGGTGTAGAATTATTGTATTGTTTTGATGTTTTAAATTATTATGATGGATATGAAACAAATAAATGTTATAGTGATATAAATTGATGGGAACGAAATATGAAATGATGAATATAATGAGATGAGATCCAAGATGATTGGATCGGAATTGAGGTGATAAGGTGTGGTGTTTATAGTTATAAAGTATTATTTTTTTGTGTTATGAATTTGATGTCAACACTTGGGATGTCCCAAACACAAAGGAAACTTTACCAAAATTTCAGCAGAATTTTAATGAGTTAGTAAAATGGATATTTTTAAATCAATCCGGTCAACATATTGAATTTTCAATTAAATAAGTTGACCATTTCATCGATCAGTAAAAAACAATTAACACTTTTTTTTGGATTAAATATAATGAAATTTGTTTTTAAATGTTGAGGATATTACACAATCTTAATGAGATAGTAAAATGGATATTTTTAAATCAATCCGGTCAACCTATTGAATTTTAAATTAAATCGGTTGACCATTCCATCGATCAGTAAAAAAACAATTGACATTTTTTTTTGGATTTAATATAATGAAATTTGTTCCTAAATGTTGAGCATGTTACACAACCTTTATGAGATATTCCATATTCTTAGTAAAGTTTATGCTTTCTTAAGTGGCAAGAAGATATGGGATGCTCTTAAGAAATTATATGGAAATAAAGATATTTTTGAAGTTAATAAAGATGTGAGCATAAAAGAGGTTAACATAGAGTATTATCAATAAAAAGAATGTAAGCTAAAATATGGATCAAGAATTTTGAATAAATTTCAAGTGAGATATAAAACAAGTTTTGATCTCAAGAATAAACTTCAAATGGTTTAATAGAGAATGTACAAAATAAGGCTTTTTCCTGCAAAAACAAAGGAAAAGGATATTCAATTTGTGAGACAACTCCTAATTGCCAAGAGGACAAAGATAATGAGGCAATAAATGACTCATTCGAACATTTTTCTTATGATTAACTTCATAATGAATTTATTGAATTCTATGAGTTTTATTTTGAGAAAATTCTCTTAGAAAGATAAATTGTTTATTTTTAAAATAAATTGATGTTTTAAAGAAAGAAAATGATTTGATGATTTCAAAGCTAAAATAATTTGTTGAAGTCAAAATTGAAAATAAGCTTTTAAGAAAAGAAATGAAGAAATATATTGCAAAATAAAAATTTAGAAACCTAGCTCTCTTGAAGTTGAGAATGATGATTTTAATTGTGAAAATAAAGTGGCTTATTCTCAAACTCAACTTGTTATAAATTGTAAAATGACTTAAGAAATATTTAGACTTGATTGATTGATCTTTAAAAAAGTGTTCAAAGAAAAAAAAAGTCATGTTATGGCATCTGAAAAGCTAAATTTTGCAAAAAGAGTTTTTATTGTTTGCAAATCTTTCAAAGACAAAAATGTCCAAAGTTGTTTTTTTATATAAAAGCAATATGTTCTATCAAATCTCATCCAACTTATAGAGAAAAGAGATTAATATTGTTAATTCATGTTCTTATAAGAAAATTGATCTTATTATTTGCAATTATTATGGACTATATGGTCATATTTCACATATGTTATTGATAAAGAGAAATTCATATTATGATCTGAAAATGATTTAAGTTCCTAAAAGAACCACCTATTTTTATTACTTAAAAGCTAACCTATATGGACCCAAAGACATTGGGGGCCAAAAACAAAAAGTGTTCAATGTTTTTGAGAATCTCGTAGATCTTATTAGACAATATTATGTTGTTTAAGGTTTATGCAAAGATTAACTAAATATTAGTTTGTCCTTCTAGTGTTTAATAAACTCTTCAAGGTTGGGTTGTAGTAAATCGCAAGTCATCTAGTCTTTTAGGGTTTGTGAGAGGATTAATTAAATATTAGTTCTTGCTTCTAGTATTTGATAAACTCTTAGAGACTAGGTTATCACAAACCACAAACTGTCTAATTAACTCATCTTTCTAACAAAGAGGGATTGATATTCCTTATATGCTAGCTCTTTCTTCTTCTTCTTTGTATTGTATAATGTCTATTCAATAGAAAAATATGATGCACAACATTTAATTTATAGGAAAAACATGATAACCATATTAAGAGAAAAATATCATAAATTTTATTTTAGGATAATTATTAGAAATTTATGCAATCAAGTCGGTACTTGACTTTCCTAAGACTAAGATTGTAATCCCATATACTATTTCTTGAGTGCTAGATCATTCTTTTCTTTATATTGTATATTATCTCTTCATTAGAAAATATGAGGCATAATATTATAGTTATAGGAGAAACATGATAGCCATATAAATAGTAAAATATCATCTCAATTTAATTTCTTACAAATGATTCTTAATATGTGTGACCCATTAGATTCCTAATATATTGACCCAAATGTAAATCATAATACATATAATTAAGTAATTTAAATCATTTAACTTATTATCAATTCAATAAATTCATTGATTTATATTTAAAGATCAAGTACAATGTTTAATAATATGTCATGATTCTTTAAATATTAGAAAAGTCATGTGGTTTTACATAACATTTTAGTGACTAGTTTCTTAGTATATTTATTATTCTTTCATCACTAATATTTTAATTTAAAGATTTGAGTACAAAGTGTGTTTGCTCTATCAAATCGCATTTGTTCTCGACACCATACTCTTTGATTATTTGAATAAGTTTTGAAAACCATTTTAAGTCTCATTTCACCTTACCTAAAGATTTCAAAATAAATACCATTATAGAACATATGAAACAATTTTTTTTCTAATTTATCTAAGACAATAAATCCTTTTTTATCAATGTCTTTATATAGTTTATGTTATATCCAATATTTACCTTTATATTACTAATGTAAATCAATGAGCATTGCCAAAGAACTCATCAGAGGTACCAATTCAGCCAATTACAAGGTCTGAAACTAAAAGGATACAAGAGAAATTAATTAGGTTGATTCTAGATGTTTGGGTTAACAAGTTGCAAATTTATCAAACTAGACTTTTTTGTACTGTTTGAGACATATTTAAAGCTACAAGTGGAGTTTTATTGCGATTCTAGTTGGGCTAGAAACTAAACATGTTAAGCTTTATATTCATATTTGGTAGGCTCGGTAAATCATCCATAAAATAGATAACAATATGTTTGACATCAGGCTTGAAATCTACCAGTAAACAAGGAAAGTTGGAAAATGATTGTTTTCCATATGATTTGTGGATTCCTACAAGGCAAGGATTCTTTAATTTCAAAAAGATCAATTAGGTAGCAATTTATGTTTCCTTTGTTTTGTGGATTTCCTTATTGACAAATTTTCTTTATCATTTAAGGATATTAGATGCGGGTTTGGGCTTATTTTTTCTAATATAAAATTTCACATTAACAGGGATAACTTTCAATCCAACTATTGGATTGGGATAAAGTCTTCCCAGAAGCTTTTAGATGCCTTATGTTATATATAATCAAAATTTCATAGCAATTGGATATAAGGAAGACCTTGTGATCAAGTCCGGAAACCACTGTGCAAGAATTGCATTATTTTCCTAGTTGGTTTAGGATTATTTTTCTTAATTTATTTAGAACTTCTTGGTTATTTTCCAGATATGTTTAGGAATTTTTACCTATTATAAATAAAGTTATTTATCTTGTATTTAGGTTTTTTATATAGACCTTGATTTCAAAATAATATTTTGTATATGAAAGGTTGCTCATGCTATAAGTTTTTCATTGAACTTTTCTTAGACTTATCAGAAATCTACTGTCTTTATAGAGTTCTTCTTTTATACCATTAGTTCATGATTCATTATAATCATAGGGTTAAAATTTCTTTCATTTAATAACTTTGGTGTCTTGGTTCAATTAATTATTATGTCTGGTTTGATCTTTAATCTAATTTTAACTTTCTTGTGTTGTTTCTTTCTTGCATATGGGTTCAAGGGTTCCTACCCTCAGGTTTGCATCATTTACCCTTAATTAAGAGTAACATATGATTAAGATCAAAACATAATATTTTCTATATAAAATAACCTAGAGATCTCAAGTCTAAGAATCACTTAAACAATTGACACGTAAGTCTTTCCACATATACAACTAGCTTGATTTGTGAGCTATTACCTGCCTTCACTCAAGATTAAGTTACTAATTATAGTTTCTTTTTGTTAGAAGAAAAAAATGAATAATAGGTAGCATATTGATCGGAGAATCAATGTCGGATCAACATATTAACAATGGTCAATCAATAGATTAACATCCAACAAATCAATAAAAACGAGTCCAAAAATTCTCTAGCTACTACCTCTAACCTAATGCCTTTCAATCAAGTTGAAAATGCCCTTAATAGTTTTAAGGAATAATTAATTTGAGTGTATATTAAAATTCATATAAGTAAAGTTGTAGCTTTGTATGATATGATATAAAAAAAATACTAATTTCATATTAGTTAGCTTAACAACTCAAGTTACAAAAAAAAAATCACATCCTTTACCATATCTAATTGGATGGCCAAATAAGAAATCTAAATTAAAGGTAATGGAATAATGTATTTTCAAATTTGTAATTAATTAAGTATTAAAGGATGTACTTGTAATATTATTCCATTAAACATTTATCTAGTGATTTTTGGTAGTCCTTACCTATAGGACAAAGATGGAGTTTTACATAGAAGCAATAATATTTGAAAACTTGTTAGACTTGTCAAAGATGGAATTAGTTATTGCATTTGTCCTACTATATATCTGAAAATGTTTTTTTTAGTGACTACTTAATAAATTAAGCATTTAGTTAATACTAGTCAAAGTCATCTCTTACTTTCTATTTGAGTAGTTGGTTTTAAATTACGTAACATTGAAGATAGGCTCAATGCTAATGAATACATATAAATTCAAAAACAAAAGTCAAAATCCATAATGATATGGTCTTTGAGATATCTATAGAATATAGAGTGCCACCTCTAAGAAAAAAAATGCAATATGAAAAGGTTTTGCTACTTGACGTTTAATTCCTAAAATCAACACTCCACATGTTCTTGCTATACCTAAATTAAGACAACCCCGCAAGGTAAAGACTAATGCTTATATAGTCAATCGAGTAGTTTTTTTATAAGGTAAACCACTATATTATCATTCTGAATTATTTTCAATTTTAATTTTGAATTATCCTACCTTTGAAAAACAACTTTATAAGGAGCATGTAATTTCTTAACTATGACAAGTTGTAATTGAAAACGAAAGTAGTCGAGAAGTCTTCTCAATTATGAAAGACAACTTTTAAGGGACTAAAAGCCTTCTTAAAAGGGATGTTTGATCCATAATCTTATTTTTATTATGTAGTCATGTAGGGTCCGACTATTAGATGCCAACACACACAACCTCCTTAAATGCGAGCCTATTTTTTTATGGTTTTTTTAGGATCATAAAAACAAACCAATAAATTTTATTTTTTTTAGTTTAAGGAAAAGAAGAACACAAAGGGAAATGAGAGAGCACAAAAAACAATATGTAGTGAGTTTTTAGGATTGTAAAAGACTAGTATCAAGTAGTAAGTTATCTTGACCTAGGATTAAAGTTTGTAATATTTTCTTAAAGTTAATGGATTATTTTTTTCATTGATTTGTTTGTGGATGTTTTCCTAACTAGGGTTTTACCATGTTAAAAATTAGTGTTCTCTATCTTTTATGTTTCTTAATTGCTTAGTTATGTTATCAATTACTTATTTATGTATACAATTATTCCTTAGGTTATTGATTTGAGAGTTTAACATCAAATCTAAAAAAAGGTGTTATTATTTTAATGTTATTTACTTTCAAACACACACACACACACACATATCTTCATAAATATTTTTCTTAACAGTGTGTAAGGTCTTAATTATTAAGTAGTTGTATCTTACCCCTTTTCTCTCTCAACTTTGACTAAAATATTATAACATGATTCATCACTATAGGTGGGTTTAAGGTTGTGTTTACACCAAAAACAAACATCCACGTATCAATCATAAAACAATGATTATTCCTAATAAAATAAAGGAAGGAAACTAAAATTGATCGTGAGTAGTGGAATTGACCATGTTTGAAAAATCCTAATCAATTAGTTGACTAAGCTACCAAAAGTCATGATCGATCAAAGGAGAATGATTGACCATAAAAGTTTGGATGTATTAGAAGAATCAGAAAGCTTGATTCTATTTAGAGAGAGTCTATAATAAAATAACTAATTAGAAGTCACAATGTTAGCTTAGGATTCAAATGGTATCAATAAAAAAGTATTTTAGTTTGTATTGAGATTTAATAAAGTCTCATTGTCCAATTCAAATACTTATGTAGGATTAGGGTAATATATTTAAATAAAATTCAAACTCTCTATTAACATATAAAGGTCCACATAACTACTTTGAAAGATAGTTAGCCCTACTTTGAAAGATAGTTAGCCTTATGCATGAGTTTCAATACCCTTATGCATGAGTTTTAATACAAATTTATCTTCCTTCTAGTTTTTATTACTTTTCTCTATAGCTTTATTTATTGTTTTCTTTAATTCTCGAACTTTATAATGTTGGAAATTTGTTTTAATTAACATGATTAAACAAATTATGAGTGAATGAGAAATTAATCTCAAAGAACCATTGATTTTTTCACTAAAAAAACCCTTTTTTTCTACATTTAATTCTTGATTTATGATGGATAATCAAAGGTTGATAATGGTAGAAATTAATTCTTATCAACTCTTCAACCTTTTAGCTTCTAAAATTCACTATATAAATAGGGGTAAAGGAATAGTTTTCACTTGAATTTTTCATATTTATACACACTCTTTCTCATCTTATTTTTAGTGTTGTTCTTCTCCTTTTAATGATTTGTTTTGCCTCTCAAATCTAGATCTTATATTCTTCTTGTTGAGAGATATTTGAGTCATATAATTTTTTGTTCAAAAACCTTGTTTAAAAGTGTATCTAAACTAAAGTGGTAGTGTTGGAATCTTAGAAGATATATTGTGAATATCCTAGTTGCATAAGTGAAGAGCAATAAAGCTTTAAGGATAAAGAATTTGTTCTTGACAACAACAAAAGATTCATTCTTTAAAGTGTTTCAACAAGCTAGTACCTTTCTTATTTTAATTTAAGCATAGTTAATTTTATTATTAATATGCATACTAGAAATTTGATTTTATATCAACTACAAGTTTGGATAAATGCTTAGTATACATACTAATATTCTATTATTAATTTTTGTGTTGAAAACATGTTTGCCATTAGTTATGCTTTTATATGCTTATAGTTTTAAACATGTATAAACTCTGAGTTTTTATTCGACATCTTTTGTTTAGCATGTCTTTATAGTGATGAACATGTATAGAAATTTATCCTATCAATCAACATTCTTAATTGAAAATTTTAATTTGGAGATTGATATGTTTAAGGTTATTATAATTTGCTTCATATTTCTATAAAATAGGCATGTCATTGTCCGGATCTAGAACATGACAACTATAGCAACAAGCACAACAACCAATAATTGATATTCTTTTGGTTTAACAATGCTTAGGAGTGGAATTGGATCACATTTAAAAAAAACTAAATTAATATTTTTTTAATATTTCTATTTTAATATATTTTCAAGCAAAATATACTTTTAAAAAAATCAATATCGTAATCTCAAGCATAATCTAACACTGTCTGCAACAACTCGTCTTTTAGTGTCTATAAAGCAAGTTTGTATATTGATCTCTATGGAAAGAAGTCAGAGAGCTTCCTCTCGATAATTTCATGCCAATCAGAATCAGTGTAGCCCATGATGTTAGTATGGCCATTGCGAGTCATAATAATTCCACGACCAATTATCCCTTTTAGATACCATAAGATATGATTTACCAAACCATGATGTTAAACAGTTAGAGGATGCATATATTGACTAAAGAGACTGACAACAAATGTAATATTCGATCAAGTGATTGTTAAGTAAATTAGCTTACAAACAATCTTCTAATAGTGATTGTAAGAAGCAAGAGGTTCATTTGAAGGATCTGGTGTTAATTTGTTGTCTAAAGGATATGCAACAGGCTTACTATACAACATATCGACATCCTTCAACAGATTAATAACATACTTACGTTGATTTAAAAAAATTCTTTTAGTAGAAGTTGTCATTTCAATGCCTAAAAAATACTTCAAGGAACCAAGATCTTTAATCAGGAATTATTGTTCAAGAGACTTCTTAAAATGAGTTATTGAATCACCATTACTCCCACTTATAATAAGATCAACCATATATATGAGCACAACTAGCTTATGAGTTAAACCAAATTGAATAAACAAGGAAAAATTCGTAAAGCTTCTTTTAAAACCAAGAACTTCAATAGCAACACTTAATTTTGCATGTCAAGCCCCAAGGACTTTGCTTCAAGCCAAAAATAGATTTACGAAGTTGGCAAACTAGTGTAGAATTGCCACTCTAAAGATGTATAAGAGGAAGTTTCATGAATACTTCTTCTTTAAGATCTTCATGTAAAAATGTATTTCTTACATCCATTTGATATAGAAACCATCTCTAGTTGATAGCAACGGATAAAAGGACTCTGACAGTAGTCATCTTGGCCATAGGAGCAAATGTTTTCTTGTAGTCAACACTAAATTTTTGAGTGAAACCTTAAGCCACAAGATGAGTTTTATGTTGATCAATTGACCCATCTGACTTGAATTTTGTCTTAAATATCCAACGACAACCTATAGCTTGTTTTCCAGCAAGTAGTGGTACTATACTCCACGTGTGGTTTTCAGCATGAGCTGTCAGTTCTTCATTCATAGCATGCTGCCATACTTCCTGCAATTATACTTATTAGAAGGTCTTCGGTTCATAAACATATGATATAGAAATAAGAAATGCATTATATGCTGGAGAGAGTCGATGATAAGACAAGAACTTGGAAATAGGATACTTCACATTGTAGGTGACATAATCTTGCATTCGAGATGGTGGTTGACGTGTTTGGAGTGAAATTCTTCTAATAGTTGGCAAAGCATCACGAGAGCAAGACAATTCATATATGCTAGTATTGTCAGGTTAGAGATTACTAGAATCAGAAACATAAAGGACAACATCACTAGAATCATATGCAAGTTGAAGCTGAGGCTATCGGTTAGAGTTGCTAAAATCAAAACAAGGGATGACAGGTTGAAGCAGACTAGCATTACCAATACTAGGCAAAGGAAAAAATCTGATAAAGTCTCCCCCTGATTTGCTGCAGAAAAATACAGTGTATCTTCAATTAATCGAACATATCTGGAAACATAGAATTTCTTCAACAAAAGATCATAGCAATTGTATCCCTTTTAAGTTGTGAGTAACCTGGAAAATGCACTTGATGGCTCTAGAATCCAGCTTGTCACGATATTTAGTTGGTAAGTGTGTAAAACAAAAACTTTAAGATGAGAAATCTAGCACTCGGTTGGGTAAGCGATTTACAAGATAAATAGTTGTAAGAGCTCCATATGACCAGAAACATTTTAGAACATTCATTTGAAGCATAATGGCACGAGTTTTTTCAAACAGATCATAACTTTTACGTTCAGATATCATGTTTTGTTGAGGTGTGCCAACACGGCTAGTCTGATGAAAAATTCCATTAGAACATAAATATTTTATCATGTCTTTGAACATATATTTGGTGTCATTATCAGATCGAAGGATTTTAATGTGAGCCAAAAACTGATTAAAAGCTAACAAATGAAAGTTCTTAAAACAATCAAACATGTCACTCTTAGTTTTCAGCAGATACACCCAAGTAACCCTAGAGAAGTCATCGATAAAGGTAATAAAATATTTAAAACCATCAATATAAATATAGAAAAGTCCCTATACATCTAAGTGAACAAGTTCAAATGCATGAGTAGTTTCTAACTATAAAGAAGTAAATGAAAATCTTGTAGATTTGGAAAAGTGACAAATTTCATAATTGAGAGGTTCCTATATTTGAACTGAATTTATTTTACTAAGAACAAACTCTGAAGAGTGTGCTAGACAACGGTGCCATAAAAGGTGCTCATGTAATGGATTGGATGTTGCTTGAAGGCCTCTGGAGACTTAATACTTATGAGAGACATAATAAAGACCATGTAAGAAATATCCTTCACCAATCATCTTCTTGGTTACAAGGTCCTGAAACATAACCCTAGAAGAGATATAAATCACTTCACAATTTAGAGTAAATGTAATCTTACTGACAGAGAACAAATAAAATGGAAATGATAGTACAAATAGAACATTATACACTATCTTATCAAAAAGTGGATTTATCTTTCCCTTCCTCTTAACATGAGCATCCTTCCCATCAGCTACGGATACAAATGTGGGGTTGACGAGTGATTCAAAATCATGAATGTTATTTAATTTGTTTGACATGTGGTCGGTGGCACCATAATCAACTATCCAAAGATCATGTAAATTTACAAGTTCTAATGCAGTCATGAATGCAATTAGAGTAGCTTGGCTATTTTTCGAGTCTGCTTTTGCTAAAAAATCAGCAAGATTACTAAGAAGGGTAGGTGGTTGCTTTTGGTCTTGACTGGTAGTTTCAACATGTAATTTTCCTTGGTCATGCTCGTCTTGTAGATAGTTTGCAAAATCAGATATCAATGTTACAGGGTTGGTAAAGAAGCTCTCGATGGAATGATTAGCAAGGTATGACTTGTGATTATGTACACCACTTGGATGTCTTTTCTGATCCTTTGCAAATTTAGGTTTAATTTCAAGATGAAGAAGTTAGCAATGATCTGTATTATGACCAAGATTGTGGTAGTACTGGCACTTCAAATCAGTCTGTTTCCCTTTATAAGATTTTGAATCAAAGAATGGTCTGAACTAACCACCGTAAGAAAGTCCAGGATTAATATCTTGTGACATCAATTTGGTTTGATAGGCACGAGCATCAGGAACTCCAAGATTAACATCACAAGTCATTACTTTCTTGCATATTTCTTCACGTTGAATTGAATGGTAGCGTAAACTTATTTCAAGGATGGCAGTTCTAGATTCATTAGAATGTGACTTTGCGGGTTTTCAAAATCTGGGCTGAGACCTACCAACAGCTGAAAAATTCTATCCTCGGTTCTTTTTTGTAATATAGCAGCAACTATAGTATAAAGGCAATACATCTCCAATTCATTCCACTAGATTTTTAGGCTTTCCATCTTGATGAAGATTGGCAATCTCGTGATGAATCTATAAAATCCTGATAGAATTATTTTGATTTCCATACACGTCATGAATGGCATCCCACAGGTCCAATAAAGATTCTGAAAAACTAAAAATTGCAGCAATGTTATGTACTTCCACTGAGTTAAGGATCCAAGACTCAACCGGTTGGTGTTTGGAAAGCCATGCTTCATATTCTACATCATTAACTTCTAGGGGAATGGTAGAACCATTTATAAAACTTAATGTAAATCTTCCACCAAGGATGATAGTGACAACTTTTAATCAAGGAAGATAATTGAATTCATTCAATAACACGGAGCTCAATCTTTAAGAGGGGTTGGTATCATAAGAACAATTCGTTAGTAACGATACCTTTAAGCCAACATCTAAGGCATACTTTAAGTGGTCTTTCATAACAACACAACAGACTCTCAGAAGCAGAGTCACATACTAAGAATTCAGAGTGCTCTCATACCATAAAGAATTTTAAGAGATAACAATGTATTCTTACACCCAAAACTTAGAAACTGTACACATATATATAGCAGAGAAATTATGCAGCAAGGAAAGTATAACTTGCCCATCATTCTTCCGTGATCGTTGCCATGACTATATACTAACAATAAAGACACAAACATATCCAAACTAGGGAACAAATAATTTATATTAGGCAACGACATAATGGTAGAAATCTTCAGAATATCTTCAATACCTTCAATAGACAGTATTAATGCGCTGTAGAAAGCATACAAAGCCGAGAGTTAAACCATTTGTCTTTGCTTTGGCAGGAGCTGCATGCAGCTACGTTATAGCCCAAATCTCCAACGGGAACCACCTCTCCAAGCTGACACTGTTCAATAAGATCCCTTTACAAGGAATTATGAGATATGGAGATCTGGAAAAAGTGACTGAAAAAGAGAGCAAGCGGAGTGATGCTAGCTATGTGGATGTCCTAGAATGAGAATGCGAGGTGTGGCAGTAGGCTAACTGATGTTATAATCCACCCAGAAAAACTCGGCGATTACAGAAGAGCTGTATGTGTGATGAAAACATGGATAGCAGCAAGATCCTTCATAGAAGGAGATATGCATTTGGAGAAGTGATTAACAAAGAGATAACGCAAACAACATATTTTTGTGGTAGTGATAGCTGTGACTGATGATGGGGTTATCAGTCAGGATAAATATAGTAAGAGAAGGAGCTACAATCCCGGTGAGGATAACCTGGGAAGCAAGTTCATTAATTCTTCAAAGGAAAAGTTCTTATGGAGAAGCAATTACCAGGATATACCACACATGAACACGTTTCGGTGGTAAGTTTCGACTCCTCTATATATGCGTTGTTATCATCTGTCTTTACTGCTACTCAGCAAGTTTCTTGTAAAAAAAAAACTAGAACATTTTGCAGTAAGTTAAGCAGTGCCTGTTTAAATTTTAAAAGGATCGGGAATTAAGATGTACATCGTTACCCTTTCTCATGTTACCTGATACATAAAGTTATTTTCGTCTCTCATTTCTATTTTCCTGTGAGGTGCATGAAACAAGCAGTGAAAACTATTTAATAGACATATTCTAAGGATGATAACACGGCCAAACAAATTGCATCAACTGGGGACTCCCACCTGCATTCGAATGATTATCTACTATCTATTCTTTTTTATAAAGCTAAATGCCGTGGTGTTTTTATTTTCGTTAGACTACTGTTTATTACTTTATATTTTATTATGGATTATATGGATTATAATAGTAATTTTTATATATATAATTAGAGACAAGTTGCATGTTTTTTGTTTTGGAGGTGAGGATTGAATTGCAAGACAAATGATTGAAGTGCAATACACGAGAAATATAAGGGGCGCATTCGAATTTATTGTTGAAGTACATTTTTATCCCTCATATTTTTTTGCTATAAGGTGATCGATCCTTTGTGTTTTTCAAATATTTATTTTGGTACTAAACTTCAAATTCATCATTTTTTAGTTCTTATTGTGTGAGAGGAGAGAGAATGAATTGCTGAAATTTAGCCTAGAGAGAGAAGGGCATCATTTCAACGATTCTGACTACCAAAACATTGGATTTTTATTTCAAATGGTTACATATGATAAGGAGAGTTTAAATTAGGTGTTTTGATACATTGAAAAATACCTAGAAAAATATATCTGAGTTAGAAAAGAAATTGAGTTCATGGTTGATTCATGGTTTTTGACCGGATTTTTACGCATTTAGAGGTTAAGGATGGGTTGAACAAGGTTAAGGGTATTTTCTAGGTGTTTGGGGTTGAAAAAGGTTAAGAGTATTTTCTAGGTGTTTAGGGTTGAAAATTGCTTGAAAATTGGTTTTTAGATGATAAAAATCAGACACCCTGATTTTTCAGCCATCATAATAATCTGAATTTTTTTATAAAAGAAAAATTGAATTGAGGCGAACGACATAGCATCCGCCCCATTATCTTAAAAAAAAAGAGGTCGTGCGACTTGGCCCACGCGCAGGCCTTTTATTCATGGCTCGGGTGCTAGGCCTAGCTTGATTCTTTGCTTTTTTTTCTCTTTTTTTTATATGTTTTGTAAATTAATTTTAAAATTTGTATTTTATTTATTTATGATTTTTTTTATTTGCTTATTTATCCTGATTAGTTCTTAATTATATTGGATTTATTTAATTTTTTAAGACATTCACATTATTCATTTGTAGTTTTTTTAAAATAGTTATATATATTAAATTTATTTTTATGAATGAAAAATATTTATTTACTATAATATTTTTAATATGTGTAGCCTTGCATAGTATATTTTTCTTTTTATTTTATTTAATAAATCTTATGTGTTTGTCGATCTCTATTTCAATTTGATTTTAATAAATAAATTTATTAAACACAATCAGGTAAATTACTCGTATTACAATATTAAATATCTTAATATATATTTGTCTCTCAATTTTTCTAATGTTTTTTCTTTAAGAAAAAAATTACGAACCCAAAATGGGTTTGTCGGAGTGTCTTTTCTCTTCTTTTTTTTTCTACTAAACTAACTTTTCTTTCATATATTTTTTTCTCATATTCTAGAAAAAAAAAAGTTTCATAGAAAAGGACTGACAATTTAACTTTTTTTTTTTTCATTACTTTTTTTAGCATCTCAATATTAGATTGGCATTTGATTTTATGATAATTTATTTTTGTTATCATGTAGTTAAATAAAAAAATAATTTTTCAAAAAACAAATTATAATCCTACTAAAGTCAATAAATTATTCACAAGTTTGATGTGTTAGCCCGGTTTATCCGATTTATAGATTTGACGAATTCACTCATTAAGCAAATATGCTTTTTTTTTGTTGGTTCTTTAATTTTTTTAATAGTTTTTTTTCAATTGTACCATTTAATATTATATTAGTTGAGAAATAAATTATGAATATAATTAAAAAAATATTATTAAACACAATGAAATTCATGACATAAGTCGCTTAAAAACTAAGATCGAACCAATTTTTCATTATTTCAATAATTTTTCTGAAAAAGTATATTATCTTAAAAAATTTTAAATTTTAAATTATATTTTTATTATTTATTAAAATTAAATTTAAACCCATAAAATCAATCAAGTTAACTGGAAACTGGCGTAAAAGAATTTTGATTGCAAGGTCACCGAAAAATTAGAGAGACGTGCAGCGAAACACGTGCCAAATGATGACTGGTTAGTTATTAATTTAGGACAACGAGATGTTAGAGAGAAGTATATCGAGAAGATAAAAAGAGTCATAATGAGGGTGACTGGTACCAACTTCCAAGCATGGGAATTAGGAAGATACTAGTACACCCGCAAAGGATGGATTTTTTTTTTATTTATTTAGCAAGAAAAAAAAGTGTAGCCATTAATAACAAATTTCTTGCAGCAGAATGATTTTTTATTGTGAGTCAAATTTATTTTCATCGTAAGTTAAAACCATTGCGGAGAGCAGGAAGGAAAAACAAAAAGAAAAACTAATGTTATAATAAAATACGTAATAATATTTCACAAAAAAAATCAAATAATATTTAATTAAATAGCAAAAAAATACACAATCAACAATCATCGAGCGAGATCAAACAAGATATAATAATAATATAAAGAGCTATATAAAAAGATATAAAAGTTATTTTTTATCAATTTATTTGAATGGATCAAAATGTAAGATATAAGAAAAAATAGAAAAAAAATTAAAAATAAAACAAAAGTGGCTAAGCATGCGTGTAGGCTTGTGTGTCTGAAACATTAAAAGGAAGTCATACCCACAACGATCATGACCTCATAATTTAAAAAAAGAAAAAATATGAAGCTGAAAACACAGTCTACACCCAATTTCAAAGCAATGCTTAAAAATTCCGTTTTCAAATCATTTTTTTTCTAAAATATCTAAAAAAAACACTATAAAAAAGTTTGACAAACTTCTTTATAGCTTTAAATAAATCTAAAATTAATTCAAAAATTCAAAATCAACCTAGAATTAAAAAAAAAACTTCTCGAGCTCAA
>Ga0325411_1001062_pt1 | contig 30086 bp, 8 predicted proteins | sample PopdelMetagenome_13_FD_206181 | JGI IMG/M metagenome (GOLD analysis project Ga0325411, IMG submission 206181) | Populus deltoides microbial communities from Bellville, Georgia, United States - Xylem-PdIQD-R4 | ecosystem: Host-associated > Plants > Phyllosphere > Stem > Wood/Secondary xylem...
GATTGTTATGTCTTTGAGTGCTAACTCTTTTCATTTGTATTTTTCAAATGTTCTGTAACTTACATAGTTTTGTACCAAAAATAAGAGGTGTAACATTTTATTTATAGGGAAACCTGAAAACCCTATAAATGATAAAATATCAATTTTATCCCTGAATAATATCACATATATTATTTCAAGAAAATTTTAGAAATTTATTTAATCAAGTACCTACTTGATTTTTCTATTATAATTCCCTGTATAAATTACACTCTAGTCCTCAATATCTAAAACTTATCGACAATCAAGTTACACTTGATTAATCATCATATTTTAATTTCTGATCAATGGTTTATATGTGTGTGACCCATTAGTTTCCCTAATAAGTTGGTCTAAAAATAAATCATAATCTTAAATAAAATAGGATTAAATAATTTAAACAAATTAATTTATTATTAATTCAACAATTGATTGATTTATATTTGAAAATTAAATACAATGTCTAACAATTTGTCTTGATCCCTTAAATATTAAAAAAGTCATAAGTGGTTTGATTTAACACTCCAGTAAAAAATTTCTTGGTGTAATTATTATTCATTCATCAACAATGTTCTGATTTAGACATTATAGCATTGAGTGCGTTTACTTTGTAAAATCATGTTTGTTCTTAACATCATAGTCATTGATTCTTTGAATAAGATTTGAATCTCTTCTCAAACCTCATTCCATCTTGCGCAAGGATTTACAATAAATACTATTTGAGAACATATGAAATATTTTTCTTAATTAACACAGGATAATGAATAATTTTTTCATTACTCAAATATTTTCATATAGTTCAAAGCATAACATTCTCTATATAAAATAACTCGATGATCTCAAGTCTAAGGATTACTTACACAACCGTCATATGAGCCTTTCCATACACACAAGTGATTTCTCTATATAATATTCTCATGCAGGTTAGTTCAGTGTACATGTTATCTGACAAGCACCTATGTATTAGTTCTAGATATCTCTCATATCTCAGCTTATGAAAATAACTACTTTCTTTCATAAAGAAAAGAATATAACATGTATCAGTTTCAACAACTCTAATTAATATCGTTTTAATAGAGCATTGATCATGAACATTTAGGAATAATATTTTGATGCAATAAAAATCCTATAATTATAACAAATTTATAATTTTTTCTTTGCAAAGCATTTTTGTCTCAAAGACTTTATCTTTACTCTAGATTTATTAATCAAATATTTTATCAATATTAAAAATAAATAATTTTTTATTAATAAACTAAATATATTTACATAAACAAAGTTAATGTCATGTGTAACCAATTGATTAGCTACAAGACATCTATAATAACATTATCATCAAACTTGTAATGTTTAGAATAATTAATAAAGATCATTATTTTTATTTTAGCTTATAATAAGCAATAATATTTTTAACTAACGTAAAGTGGTAATTTTTCCACTCCTAAAATCATGTTAAAAAAGGATTTGTAATCATTGTAAAATATAATTCATTACTAAAATAATAATGTTAAATTATGATTTATTTGATCATAAAAACATTTCTATAATATATTTAATAATTAAATTAATAAAACATGATCAATTTTTATTTTTCGATATTTTATATGTCTTAATTATTATATTTATTTTTCAATATTAATATTAAATGTTGTTTCATAATGTTAAAAACTGATTCTTTCCATAAACAAAATCTTCTTATATATTTTTTATATTAAAAACCACTATTTGGTCACTGAATTTTATTCATTTCATAAAACAATATTATTTACTCTAATTATTTATTATTTTTAATTTTTATAAATTATTAAATTATATAAAATAATTTATTATTTATTTTTAAAATTAATTTGTTTTCATATTAATATGATGAAATGAAAAAAACAAACTTTTATTATAATTACGTTCTTAAAAATTATTTATAAAAATTTATTTGTGTTGTGCACGTGCGCGATAGGTCATATTTAAAAATCAATAAAAAAAATGAAATTATGAAATGTTTAAAAGTACACTCCTAGAAAAAAATTAACTTGGTTTTGTATTCATCCTTTATATCTCTCCTTTTTAGATGGATAGAAAAATAGTTTAAAATTGTCTTTGAAACATATATAAAACTTTATTTTATCTCTAGCTTCACAATCAAATGTATTTCTATCTCAAATGTTTTTTTTTTTTTTTTGAGATGGTAACTAAACATTACTTAAATATACTAAATGGTATAGAATATTTTTTTTATTAAAACATATTTTCTTATCTCTTGCCAAAATATACAAAGCCTTGCATGTGAAGATTGGTTTGGATGGTAAGGAAATAAAAATCATTTAGTCTAACGCCTCATATTTGAGTACTATTATTATTATTATTTTTTAAGATGACATGTAGTTTTTTTTTTTAAATAACATATCTATATTTAGTTAGTCTTATATGCAAATATATCTTATGCTTCAATCATGACATAAATGCAGTGAAGATCATTTTAGTTAAACATAGATATGAAAGAGACAATATTTTTTTATTAGATATATGATCAGTCTATCTATACATCTATTTTTTTGAACTAAAAGAAAGAAAAATAAACAATACAAGAAAGATATGGAAAGAGGTCAAAGTTCTAATCTTTTAGTTGTCAAATTTGACATGAAGGATTGATCCGGAAATATTATAATCTTAGACACGATCGCTCAATTTAGGTTTATAGTTAAGTTACTTTCGGTATTGATTTGATCAAAACTTGATTGATCTTGTCAATCTAATCATGATTTGGTTAAAATATAGTAGGTGAAAGGTGAAAAAAAATTGAATTCATCATTTTTTTAGTATTTTACTTTACTAGCCAAGTCAAATTCTATATTACATTTGACAACTAAGCTATTTCTTATTATTAATCCTATGAAAGTTTCATTTTGATTCCATCAAACTATAAAATCACAAAACATATTTTGCACCTTCATCCCAAAGATAAAAAGTTGTAGGGGGCAAAATCATCCTTGCCTTAGGGCTATGCAAACTAATTTTTTTTATGAAAAAGGTATGGATATTTTTTTTCATTTTCTTTTTCTTCTTCCATTGTATAAGTTACAGATGAGCTGAGGAAATATGGTCTTTACTGTGATTAATCCTCTAATCCAAGTATTTAATCGATTACTCATATGAAATCCATTTTAGTCCTTGTCTTTTCCTTTTCTTTTATATCATCACTTTGATATTACTCAAAATACATGTTTTGAGCAACTAAATTCTTTAAAGAAGGTTGATTGATGATTTTTTTTTTATTTTTTCAAAGTATCATCATAGTTATGAAGAAAACTCGATATTTTTATGCATTAATTATTATTTTTATGTATTGTGTATTAATTTTAAATTGTATATCGTCTTTCATAGTTATAATAACAGAATAAATATATTTATTGAGGTGAAAAATTGAGTTTCCAACAAGGTTAAGAGAAATGTGTGGTGAAAAAATAATTTTTCCATTGACTCGACAATCGATAAATATGCAATGCAAGTGAAAATGTAGGTGAGTCATGTTGTGTGGTGACCAAGATGTCCTTCCTACTAAAAAAAACATATGTCATGTTGCCCCATTGTCGAAAAGCTAGACTTTCATCTGGTTTATAGGAAACATTTTTGGGCGCATCCTGGTTTGGCATATCAGCTCGAGATTCAATAGATCCAATCCTAGCATATGTTAGGTCTAAAAAAGTCAATTCAAATTTGATTTGGTCAACTCAAAGGTCAATTAATTACTCGATCAAAACCTATTTACTTTTTTCAATTTTATTACAATGTCATTTTGATATATTTTAAAAAAAAAATTATGTTAACCTACTCAATTCATGATTTAGGCGTTGTACCAAGTCTATTCTCTAATCATATGAACTTTGATAACTATGGTTATAGGTAACTACACTATACAAACATAAAAGATAGTTTGTTGATATCCAACTGCAAATAAAACCTAATGTAGTCAGATTAGGACTAATTTGTTCACAACCTGGATTCAAGCTAATTTGTCCGAATCTAGCAAAACATAATATCCTTTGTCCACTTAGAAATTAATTTCCATTGGCTTTTTTTTATCTTTTATTGGTTTCATGGATATTAATGGAAAATAACATGGCTTTACATAGTTTTATACCCATAAATAGGCCTATGATCTAATGGTATTCTATTTTTGATGTAATCAGATACAAAGGGTAATGAGGTTAATTATAAGTTAAGAATCTCAAAAACAAAATCACTATAACTCTAAGGAGATATCCAAAAGGTTATTACAAACCTTTGTATAGAAAAACAAAAACAAAAGAAACTAGAAACGCCTAATAATTCTAAATAGAAAAATAAAAAAAATTCCCTTTAAATAGAGAAAAATTAAAAAACAAAGCCTAATAATATTGAATAAAAATAACATAAACAAAATAAGAAGAAATAAAAATAACTAAGAAAAATACTTATTTTCTCAAAAAGCTCTTACATTAATTTCTTGCATTTGCAAAGAATCACAAGTTCAAATTCTTAGTATTTAAGTTCGAAAAATGTTTCATTAGAAGAAGTCATAGTATTCACTTTTTTATTATATATATATATATATATATATATATATATATATATATATATATATATATATATAATAGTGGTTAATTCAAATGTTGTCATGGTAACATGGCTATCTTACTTTATTTAATACTACCAATACTAGTCTTTTGACTACTTAACAATTAATTATAGGTTACAAGGTTTTATCAATGAGATATAAAATAGAAAGAAAAAAAAAACTTGTCTTTGTAGTTTTATGTCTGTTACAATTCTTTAAACATCCCTCTTTTATATATAAAAAAATAAGCATAAAGTAGCTCTTGTGATTGCAAAAACCTTTTAATCTTGTCCAAATAAGTTACCCATTTTATTTTCTTATTCAATAACCTTGTACTACAACTATTATTTCCTTTAGTCCTTAGATTTGATGTTAGTCCTAAGATTTGATGTTAAATACAAAACAATCTTTAAACTTACAATTTGTATAAAATAGTTCTAATATATCATAGGATAAGTTTACTTGAATAATGTGTGTCTACATATGTAAATAAGCTAAATTATACAAAGATCCCTTAAACTATTACCGTTTGGATTAACATCTTTTATGTTTATATATTTTTAATTCTAGTATGTAAACTATAGAATGTTAGTATTTAAACCCCTATCACCTTTTACTCTGAACTTCACTATTGTAATTATCAAATCACATCTAAAGATTACTAAAATAGTCCTTTTAACTTGAAAAAAATTATTTTAATATCAACATACACTTTAAACCAAAACAGATTATGAAAATTAGGGTTTTAGCTTCTACATTTGAAATTTTCAAGCTTTAGAATAAGCCTATTATTTATCCACAATGTGACCGATAACTGTTGAGTCTCCCCTTCTCTCTAAACTTCTCACATTCTTCTATATGAGCTCATCTTACATACAATTCAAATTTTAAATCCCATCCTAATAATAATGATGCAACTTAAGTCAACTAACAAAAAGAATATGCATTTCACTCAGCAATTGCTTTTAGTTTCTAAATCATATATAGTAAAGGAACATTGTTGTTTGTATGGTCTTGATCATTTATATGGACCCCTTCTCATTTTTTTTATAGGAATTTATTGATCTAAAAGTGACCCTAACAAATGATCATCTTATGTTTAAGCATGATGAATCATTTTTTTTTGATATATATATATATATATATATATATATATATATATATATATATATATATATATGCCTTAGCATTATATCATAGTGTTACATGATGTCTTGCTAATGCCTTTTTAGTGCTAATTCTATTATATCTTAGTGCTTTTCACACTATAGTTGTAACTTAAGGACCTTAACTATTTAGCTTATTCTTACTTTTATTGACAATAATAAAAAAAAACTAAAGAAAAATAGTCTCTCACAAAATAAACAAGGGATAACACAATTATATGATGAATATATAGCTTTGAGAATAAGCCAAACAATAATAAGCCACATGCTCCTTTCTTGGTTGACTACGTCAATGCCTTTTTAGGATAAATTGAAAGATCTTGTAAGAAACTAGTTGCATTTTAATACAAGTTACTCTCTATAATCATCCATACCCTTAATGGGTTGACAAACTACATTTGATCCTTAGATGGATAAAATTATTGATACCAAGTGATTTTATAAGAAAGATAAACAATCAATAAGAGAACACACCAACAAGTTTGCATATCAATATAACGATGGTTTTGGCCATCCATTACATGAAGTTAATATTTTTTGTTCACATTAGCCAAGATAACTTTTTATTAATTCTTTATGTTATTAGCCAATTCAATTAATAGTTGGAAAGGGATGCAAACTCATTTTCATAAGCACTTCTACAGGACAGAACTAGAAGTAACACTGGCTAACCTAGCCATAATAGTCCAAGACCTAAAAGAAGTTGTAAAAAGTTAGGTGTTGTGATTTAGAACACTAAAAACTAAATAAACTATAGTTAGATATGAACAAAAATTCATAAAGTTACTGTTATAAAGAATATAGTACAACATAAAGTAGAGGTTCGAAGGAACCAAATATTTAGACAACTACATCCTCATAGATGATATTGTTTATTATGAGAAACATTCTGATAAAATGAGCATAAAAAAGCCACCAAGAAGGATTTTCCCTAATGGTTATTTAGATAATGTCATGAGCACCCATCCATTGACTGATTCAGAATCTAACAAAGAGTTTGAGAAAGTTCAACAATAACTCTTATCAATTACTTAAATAAAAAATTAAAGATCATTTGAGATCGCTATATTGAAAAAGAATAAAAAGGCCATGAAACTTGGTAGCAAATTGGTTAAACCTACGAAAGTAGTCAAACATAAGAAATGTTATTTTTACATTAAAAAAGTTGTAAAATAATATTGAGAAATCAAGGTAAAATAATATTGTAAATGACATGATTTTTGGAAACATGACACTAATGCAGTCTTTAGAAAGAAAATCCAGAAGGTCTTTGAATTTTAACATATCTATTTTCTAGATAAGAAAATATAGGTTGATGATGATGCCTAAATATACCTTGTTTGCAAAAACAATTCTTCTATGAATTGGTAGAGAGTTTACTTTGAGAGTCTCTTTTCTTTTTTTGACAAAGAATACATTCTTTTTCTTATATGTTTAATTCTTTTTTTTCTTACTTATCTTACTTGTTTAATACTATTAACAAATATATTTATAAGGGTATAGAGTCACAACCTTTTTATAGCTAAAAAGTCAAAGTTACAACCCCTTTATAACTAAAAAGTTAGGATTTAAAGAGACATCACTGATGTATTTATAACTGAAGAGTCATAATGTATCTGAACATCATTTTGCACTCTTATTATTTTTCTTTATTTATTAATATAATTAATATTGATATGGATTGGGTTGGGTTGATCTATTATGGGTGACCCAATTCTTCAATGAGATTCAAACCTACTTTACAGGAAAGAAATATCAAGCATACAACCGTAAGCTAAGCCTACTTATATAAAATAAACTTTAAATGATGAGATTATTCCAATATATTTTTATTTTATTTTAAAATAAGATGAAAGTATTCTCAGATTCACTTTTGCATATTAGTATGTTATAAGGTTAAATCCTATAATTAAAAATTAAAAAAGGAGCACTCACATAGTTAAGTATTAGACCAACTTGTTATGTGTATAACCTTTTTTTCATTATATTTTTTATGTATATATTTTTACTTATTATGGTGTAAAAATTCATTACATCACCTTATACATTAATTAATTATTTCATAATTATATTACATATAAATAATAATATGGAAAAATTATGATTCATGATCAACTTTTAATAATGCTTATCCTCAAGTCTAATGGGCTTTTAAAAAGGGATAACTCTAAAAGACATAGGTTAGTCTCTTACGAATAAAGGCTAGAGTTGGTCATAAATTTTGGTCATAGAAAATGGTATGTAAAACATGAGAATGCCAAAAATATGGTTTGATAAGCTTAAGATGTACCTTACTTAGCGAGATTAGATACATGTTAACATATATATGTTATTATCTTTACATCATGTTATGATGTTTTGGTTACCTTACATATCTACCTTATACCATGGAAGCATAAAGATAGGATAATTCATAACTATAACTCATTATAGAGCTTTGATGGTATTGATAAGATTTGTACTAATATCTCCATTCCTTTCTACTCATTCTTCACTGCTACTATCCTTTGAACTGGAAGAATACATCTCTAATAAGGCATTTACCCTAGTAAAGACAGCCTTTAATAGGGCCCATACATCTTTTACATAAAAAGCACGAACCTTAAAAGGTTTCATTGCTGAATATTTATAAGAACTATAGTTGTTTCAACAATAATTAGTGGTGAAGGATTTTAAACGCCAATATTGGAACCTAATTGAATGCTTTTAGGATGTCCAGTAATAGAAGAATGCATTCGTTTAGTAACCTAAACACTTGGAACTTCAAGATTCATTGTATCATGAGAAGTTGATATTTTTCTCAAAGAATAGCTCTTTAGTTAAGGATGAATTTTAAACAGACCTACATTATTATATTTATAGAAAGAAGAAAAACAAAAGGGAAGAATAGGAGTAATAGGTGCCTGTTCAATAACAAATAAATAGGGTAAGTTAAAGTGCTAAATAACTTATTTAAAGTTTATGAATTTGAAAAAATATAATACCCTAGTCTTGGTTTTCAACTTGACAACAAGAGCTTCATCTTCACTATATTGTTCTGGTACAAAAAGTTGGGGGTTTTTTAGATCCCTTATTTAAAAAAAAATTAAAGACTTAAGGTAGGCTAAATTGTAAATGAAAAAAACATCATAAGAGCATAATAAATAACCAATTATAATCAAAAAAATTGTAAATGAAAAAAATATCATAAGAGCATAATAAATAACCAATTATAATCAAAATAATTGAAAGGTAGTGTTCTTATTTGAAACTTCTCTAATAGGCCTCTAGTTTGGTCCTCTACCCAAATTGTTAAAGGTTTTCCTCTTATTGTCTTTAACAAAAGACTTTTCATTAATGAAGAACTTCTCTTCTATTTATTTTAAGTAAAAGATATAATGAATGTTCATGATCTTTTAGCATAAAAAGGAAAATCTTACACGGTGGCCCATAATTAGGGAGAAGTCCTATATATTAAAAAAAACGAAATGGTGATCAACCATTTTTATAACTTTTTTTTTCTACAATGTCAAAAGTCATCTTGTTAGGAGCAGCCTTGTTCATAGCAGAATATATTAGGAAGGGGATAATTGGATAAGTCCTAACAGTATTTGGGAAGTAAGACCTATAAAGGCCCTATTCTCATTTATGCAATATGAGACATCAAAACATTAATTCTCTTAGTAAATGATAAGAGGTTCTTTATGCATCTTTTAAAAGAAAGGTTCTCATACAAAGCTTGAAGTATACCATTTCTTTTAGAACTAAAATCCAAGTCCAGTTTTTCTCTAATGTTTCTAAACTCTTAAAAATAGGTAGTGTCTTATGCTTATACACATTAAATGACTCTTTAAACATTGTATTTCATCATAATAGGGTAATCTTAATAACTAGCCAGGAGTTTATCTAATACTCGATAGACGTGGCTTAATATGAAGGGTTTTTAGGTTAATTATCCTAACTTCAGCCAAAGCCACTACTATCTTTAGAAGACCGTATGTTCTATATGTGAGGGCAATTTTGTTTTTTCTCTCTCTCTTTTTAGAAACAAACCGAATTTAAAAGCACCAAGTAATAAGGCATCAAATGGGCTTGTAGAAATTTAGGTAGAATCATAAAGCTCCTCTCATATCAAGTATAGGCCTCCAATTAAAATGAATTATATAAAGTAATAGTTTGCATTTCATACCTAAATAGAAAAAATTATTGGATTTCAACTAGAATAAGAGAAAATCACCTAACAACTTTCTGTTAGATTTAGTGATGATTCTAGATAGCTAAATAACATAAAATATTTTATAGTGCATCCATTGTTCAACAAAGCCTTCTTTTATTAGTGTTTCTATTATTCAGCAAAGCCTTCTTACATCCTACCTAACCATCTGATGTAATTGGCAAGGGATGGTTTGATCGTGTATTGCACCATCCTACCTAATCAATATATAGAGCAAAGAGGTGATCTTTTTTTTTATGACATCTTTTCATAAAATAAGCCATGACATTCTCATTCATGCCTCCTAGTGTAGTACTAATGATAGACAAGTTAATGTAGGGCAAACGATTCATGAGGTTTTGGTAATGAGAAACAATCATATATTTTAGTTGAGCAGAACTTGAAGCTACCACTCTCATTTCTAACTAAAAGAAAGTTATTTATGGTTCATGATTGAATATTTGCATAAAAACCTTTAGAGCTCTTATAGAATTCAATGATTTTTTTGTGTTGAAGATGATGAATTGGATGTAATTTTTGAAACCTAAATGTCACATTTAAAAGCCAGAGCACGTGTAATTTGGAAATTAAACTGATTGTCTAAAAGTATTTGATATAATGGATATATTTTAAAATTGATGCAAACCTTATGATTATGTGGTCACGTAACCCACAATGAAGATGATAACTTTTCTGAGAAAACTAAATAATCAGGTTTGGTTAAACCTTGACTCAAAGTTAACCTATAACTAAGAACCAGAGGTATAAGACAATTATAACTGATTTCACAAGTTCAGTTATACCTTAATAAGTCAAATTTACTCTTTATCCCAGTAAAGAAAAAAAAGTTTTCTCAAACAAAACTAAATTTCATTAATATCTAAAGATTGCTCTAAATTTGCAGCAAAATAAGACATGATATAATCTTAAGATAATAACCCTAATAGTCCCATATTAGGTTGCAAACCTATGGATCTTAACTAAAACTCAGCTAAACACAAGCTTAACACCTAAAACAAACCTAAACATTGATTTTGAGCCAAAACAAACCCAACAAAAATAAAAGTCCTAAAACTGAAATATAATTATCTCAAATATTAATTAAAACAATAAATAAACCTTAAAAAATATTCAAATTAATACAAGTTATCAAAACAGCCCCAAACCCATATTTCCTTACATTAGATCCCTTGTAACAGAATCTGAAACTTGTAGATGAAAGAGTGTCCCTTTATATAGTCCATTAATCCTCTTTCCTTGCTTGGAAGATGTTGTATTGAATGTTGAAGTTTCTTCCCTTGTTTAACTAAAAGCATGCTCTCAAAACTAGGAAGAAAGTGGCAGAAATATCTCATTTAAATAGCCTCTTGGAATCTCCCTTTTAAATAAGAAAATCCTACAAAATAAGGAAAAGAACAGCAAAAGAATTCTAAGCCTCCTTGCTACCACATACATTCCATAATGGATATGGAATTCTTACGAAATATGGAAAATAGTTTTTGCCATAAATATCTCATTGTTTGACATGAAATCCTTGTAGAATAGGTAAGCCAATAGCTTCCACACATGCTTTCAAAAGAATTAAGGAATCCTTGTATTGAATGGAATCAATAATACATAAGGAAAAAAATGTTTCTCCAATTTTCACACATTCTTAGCATATTTCAGTCCTAACTTCAAGTTGTTCTTCCTTGTCCGAATAAATTAGCAGGCATACCATATACTGCCGAAATGGTATAAATGCATAATTCCAAACCAAATTGCAATCTTAGCATATTTTCTTTTGTAGTTCTAGATATAGTCCAAACAGTAGATGAAGGTTCAGATAGACATATTTGACATAATTCATCCACTAACTTCGACCCTTTTAAATAATCTCTTACCAAACTCTGATTTAGCTAACATTTGAATCTAATGTGTAACAATAAGTCCACAAACTTCTGTAAAATGTTAAACTCGATCCAATGGTTGAATTAAAAATTATGCTAGATACTGTAAAACTAGACAATATGATATTTTACGCTAAAATTCAAATCCGACCTTACTTGGATTGTATCAAAAACATAATTGACTCATTTTAGATGAACAATGTTATTTTTTATATCATACTTGGTTGATTTGATTGATCAATTTCAATACCAATATGATGGGATTAATATTCCTTCATTTAATAAATAAAGCAATATAGGGGATATTGTTTACATCTAAAATAAATATAAATATATCAAATGTAGAGAACACAAATTGCTCACCATAAAATAAGGGAAGAGAGATGAAATTAATCATAACTCAAAACAATTGACTATATTGGAAGAGTCTTTGATTGATCAGGAATGTTGAAAAAGTAGTCGATCAATTAACGAATCAATTAGAAGTTCTGATTAATCAAAATGAAATGATCAATGAGTTTCAATGCTTGCACAACTAGAGCAATACAATTACATTTAGAATGAGAATCCTCAACAAAATAACTTATTAGAAGTTATAGATTAAACTAGGTTTCACACACACACATATGTGTATCAATAGAAAAGGAATTTAGCTTGATCAGGATTCAACAAACCTCTTTATCTGATATTTATATATGTATAGAATTAGAATGACCTATGTAAGTAAGATTCAAACTATGTAATAGTATAAATAGGGTCATATACTACTATAAATTATGATTAGCCACACACATTAATTTATCTATCTTTCTTTTTTCCCTAAAGAGTTTTATTTAAAGCTAATCTTTGTTTCCTGTCTCTTTATTGCTTTTTTTTTTTTTACGCTTTGATTTCCTTCAAATCTATCCTCCCTTAGAAATCTTTTTTTCTTCTTCTCATGTAGTTTGTTTAGAACATGTTACCCTTACCAGGGGTTCGAGGCTTGAAGTCTCCACTTCATTTTATTATAAATAGTTTTCGTCTCTTTGCATGTTCATTTTTTTTATAAAAAAAAAATTAAGTGACAACAATTTTACAATGAGAGATGTCTTCCTTAAATGCTAGTTGTTGCTTTAAAACTATTTTTTCTATCTAGATTTACATCTTAAATTGCCTTTAAGAATCAAATTCTAATAAACAAATCCTTACAAGATAATGTTAAGAATAATAATCATACAAAAAATAATAACCTATGCTAAATAATAAATTAATCCTTCTTGAATATTGATTTTAAGTGATCCAATCACTATCATAAAAGCTTTTAAAATAAGTCAAAATACATAATATTTTTGTTAAAAATTTGATAACATCTGAATTTACAATATCTTATTCTTATTTATTAATACCATGTTCGATTTCTATAGGACATACTCTAATCAATAATTTCTCTTTTTAAGTTTTTCAATTACACATAACCTATGAAGAATATTTATTTCTCATGTTGTTTATTTAAACCTAAGTGATAGAGTAAAAAATAAATACTACTCGTCGCTCACTAATTTAAAAAAAAATATAACCAGTAATGACAATTATAGTTATATTCCTTGAGACTTGTTCGTGGTAGATAAAATAACTCCACCTCTTCTTTTCTTCATTGTCAATTGACATTCCATGTCATTTTCATCTTCTCTCTAAATAGTGTTTATTTATGTGTTCCTCTTATATATTATCTAAAAGAGTTTGGTGACTACTTAAGTCCAAAACAAGGTAAAGTAGCATTTAATTAAAAAAAAAATTAGTTTCAAAACAATATAGTTAACAAATAGTTTTTTTTCTTTTTAGATTTTATGTTGAACATAAATGTTCGCTTCATTTTCCTCTAGTAAAAAGCTTACCTAATTTCAAGCCCTAAAGATACTTTTGAAGGATGAACCCAACAAGTTTTTTGATATCCTAGCTAATACAATTAATCAAGGTGTAATGATGGAACCATACCATAAATAAATCCAAGAATCCTGTAAGGTCTTTTTTTCAAAAATACTAGTCATTTATTATTGCAAGAATTAACATTAGATCATAGCTTAGGGTAGATAAGAGTAAAGCCCTTCTATTATAGTCATTTTATAAGGTCTTGGATTTTATTTTGAACATAAATGTTCGCTTCATTTTCCTCAAGTAAAAAGCTAACCTAATTTCAAGCCCTAAAGATACTTTTGAAGCATGAACCCAACAAGTTCTTTAATATCCTAGCTAATACAATAAATCAAGGTGTAATGATGGGACCATACCATAAATAAATCCAAGATTCCTATAAAGGTCTTTTTTAAAAAAATACTAGTAATTTATTACTGCAAGAATTAACACTAGATCATAGCTTAGTGTAGATAAAAGTAAAGCCCTTCTATTATAGTCATTTTATTGTAGATATTCAATAAACTAGTGAAATATAATATAGAAAAAAAGTAAATAGAATGGTTGAATTTTGGTAATTGTGATGTCATCTAGGTCCAACTATCTCGGTTGATGGTATGTCCAAATTATAAACTTGTAAGTCCTTATACTTAGGTCATTCAAGCCCATGAAGTTTACTTAAAATTAACTATTATTCCTGTTAAATGTCCTTATATTGGCTTGAGTTCATTTGTTATATCTCATAGCTATAGTAGATTGGATGATACCTAAATTCAAGATGAAAATAGATAATAACAACAAGATTAGAGGGCCTGTTTATGCCCACTTATGTATATTACAACTCTAGCTAGTAGCATACTTTTCTAAGATAAGTAGCTGGCACAACATGCTAAAAAATGATATAAATGTGTTTGACTTAAGATCCTATATTATCTTCGACCAACTTTAAAATTTCAATTTATAAGATTGTGATGAATTTTTCTTAAGGTTAATTAAGAGAATATCACTTTAGTATTACTATGAATATGATAAGCCATCGATCTTGTCTAAGGTTGCCTAAGAGCAAGAAATCTTCTTAAGTGAATATCTAAATCTAAGAGTTAATTCACGATGACCAAGATGAATAAATAATTTTCAAAGAGGAAGCATCCTCTAGAAGCTTGAGTAATAACACCCTAATAAAATCAAAGGTCTATGCTTCAACCAAAACTTTTATTTAAATAGAAATTATACATGTATATAATTGTTACAACAATTTAAGGACCTCTCTTAGTTGAGAAAAGGGAAACTTATTCTATCAAGGATAAAATGATCAAGATTAAGAGTCATTCTATTCTAAGGAAAAGAGAAATAAGATTATATTTAAGATAGTATTTGAAGAGGAAAAGGAAAATAAGATGTGTTTTTAAGGTAACAAGTCACTATTCACTTTATTAATGGCTTCCATAATATAGTCGAGGAGTTATCCATTTATTGATGGCTCCCAAATGTTCATGGGTTACATAATTTATTTGTCAATTGAAATACATAATTAAAGGAAAATGTTTCCAAATGGATATTAGAAGTCTATTATGTGAAAGTGAGAGATGTTAAACTTGGATTGGGAATGAACAGTTTATGATGGGCAAGATCCAATCCACAAACATATTATATCATACTATAAACTAAATAAAAACAAGATTTCACTATAGCTCTAGATACAAACCCATTACACATCATTATAACGCTACAATGACATGAGACAGCGGCCTTTAGCCCTTGCTGTTTTCATTTTCTTTCAACTTGGTGCTTGAATTTTTATAATTTTTCATTTTAGTCTTATAATATCATTTTTATCACTTTTCAATCTTTGAGTTATGAGAAATGATAGATAAAATAATTAAAAATAATAAGGAGCAAGAAAAAATCTAGTCGTTAACATTTCCATAGTAAAAAAGGCCAAACTTGATATGGCAAATTCAATGTTGGTGATTTTATCCATCAATCATGTCTAAAAAAGTAAAACAAGGCTTGTAAAGATTTTTAGATTCATTTTGGTTTTTGGTTTTTTGAGTTATTTTAGGGTGTTTTAGGTTTTGAAATGAGGTACGTCATAACCAATTTCTTACTCCTAATTTTTCCATGTGTTTTCAAAAAATTATTTTTAATAAAATTTATCCATTTTTCATAATTGTTGGCACTTTTGTTTACTTTTATTTTGTGATGAAATATAAAATAAAAAAAACTAAGAAAAATAATAAATAATATGAAACAATAATCTGACCCTCCTATAGTTTATTCATTTTTTTCATTTTGCCTCCATTCTTTTAAAAATTATAATTTATAATTTGACAATACTTTACATGCACGCTAAAAATAGTCAACAAAAAAGATCAAATTATTTACAAGTTTATCATTATATTTCAATTAATGACTAACTAGAATCACAAAATTACCATATAAATGAATTCGCTGATTCCTGGATTTTTTAGTTTTTAGAATTCATTGATTCAAGATTTTTTGATTCATGATATCTGATTGCAGATCTAAAAGCAAGATATATTAAAATAAAAGGAAGTCTAAAAAATCCGTAAAAATCCATCAAGGGAAGAAATGAGCCTCCCTTCACCAATTGCTTTCTTTTACAGTCAGCCACTGACACTTGAATTTTTCCAGCCCCTATTTGTTAATAATATTGGAAATCAAAAACAAAAAGGAATAATTTTGTCTCCTGTAAACCATTCACCACCCATAATGCAATCTCCTTCTTCAATCAAGCAAATAAGTCATTTTCTATCCAAAACCAATATTCTTCCTTAATCCATAACCATTATCTTCATAAAAACAAAACATTAGTCTTCTTTTCAATTTTTCTCATCACCATTCTCAGCTTCAATCCTTTGTTCTCATAACACAATCAATGACCACTGTCTAGAGGATACAAAAATCCACAAAAAAAAAAAATCAATCTTCCTTAATTTTCCCAAGTTTTCTCTTCTCTCACCACATTGTAACCAATCTTATATTTATCACCCTTCAAACTGCGACCATAATTATCATCTCACAACCCAGCTTCTCATAGTCCAACACTCAAAACACTCTCTTACTCTCTTCTTTTTTCTCCTCAACTAACCATTATTCTAGTCTTCGCTACAAATTCCTTCTCCACAAATAACCACGATAATAACTCCAACCACCCATAAATCCACATCACTAGCCACCATTAAACCTCCTTCTCCACAGATAACCCCAACATCAACTCCAACCACTCACAAATCCACATCACTAGCCACTCTCTTTCGTGATCTCTCTCTCTTAAACACATAAAACACCCGTCTTTTTAGTCATGGTAACAAAACCCATCTTAAGCCACCCAAACCTCTACATGGAACCACCATCTAGCTGTCAACCACCTAAGAAAATTCCCTCACCAATATGCCATTTCTCTCTATTTTTCCAAACCTAAATCATAATAGATAATCATCATTACCACCCCCCAAAACATCATAAACAATCATAGTAACCTAAAACCTAACAACCTTGATCTTTAACTTCAACCCGAAATAAAATCCTTGCAAATAGCTTCTTAAAAAACTAAAAGTATAGGACCAATAGGAAATTGATTTCTAAACAGATTCTGGTTTTCTTTCAGCATATAAGTGTTTTTTTATTATAAATTAAGAGAGAAGCTGTAAGGTGAAGAGAGAGAAGGATTAGGTTTTTTGGTTTTCATATATAATATATGTAAGGTATAGAGTAAACTATAGGATGTTCAAGATAATTTTTTTTAAAATAATACAAATAAAAATTTTAGGGGTGGAATGATAGGTAAGAAAAAAAAGAGGATTAAGATGACCAAGGACTAAATAATATAAGGAGAGACCAGATTAAATGAGGAAAAATAAATGAAGATTACTTTAATTAAAGTAGATATCCAAATAAAATGGAAACATTATGGTTGATTTAAAACTTTTAATGAAAATATATCAATTGTAGTCAATAAAAACATCCAGTATATTTATGAATGGAACCAAATTCAAGATTTCTCATTAAAAGAAAAAAACTAAAAGATTTGTCAATTATTTGCTAGGTTTTTTTTCCTAGAAGTTTAACACTATAAATATGGTCTAGGTATATATATAATAAAGGGAAATATAGAAAGTAGGAGAGAAATTTAGCTAAAAAGAAAGGAAAAAATACAAAAAAAAATAAATAGAAAAACCATATCCATCTTCTTCCTCTCTCATGAGCCAAACCTTAGCCACCCATCTTAATGCGAGCCTCTTAATCACATAGTCAAATAACCTCCAATGAAGATGACACTTCCCCAAGAAAGCCAAAAATCAGGTTTGAGAACCTTGACCCAGAGTTAACCTGCAATTAAGAACCAGAGGTATTGGAATTTGTGAATTAATGCTACAAGACCAGTTATACCTTGACAAGTCGGGTTTTCTTATTTGTCACGTTAAAGAACACATTTTCTTCAAACAAAACATAATAATATTATTAATTTGAAGGCTGTTGAAATTCACAACAAGGAAAACATTATATAGTCCTAAGATAATTAACCTTAATTGACTCATATTGGGTTGCAAACTATTGAGCTTTCAAGTAACACAAGCCTAATGTCAAAAACAAACCTAAAACACTTAATTTGGGAAAAAACTAAAACCCAATTGGACTTAAGAACCTAAACTATGTAAAATATCAAAATAATACAAGGAAACAATTAGCCCCCAAAAACATCCCTGACTTGCATAGGAATAATGTGTGCTTACTGACCCTTTTAAACATTTTTCCATGCTTGGAACATGTTGCCTTGAATGCTTGATCTTCTTTTCTTGTTTGGTCAAATTGATACTCTCAAAAATAGGGAGTAGAGTTGCTAAATTCTTTTCTTTTAAAAGCCTTCCACAATCTCCCTTTAAAGTAAAGAAATCCTGCAAGAGAAAGGAAAGAAAAACAACAAGAAAAGTACTTCAAATCTAGTTGCCTCTTGTTCTCCTTGTAAGAAAAGGAATCCTTACTTATAATGGACAATTAAATAAGGGAATTTACTCTCACATGTTATTGCCCCTTGGTTTTTATGTTAGATATGGAATCTTTGTCTAATATAGAGACACAATAATCCCTCTCCAATTCAGCCTTGTAATCGCCCATCATGAATCTAAACTTAGCTAGGATCTTTGACAAATCCTTGTAGGAAAAAGACCCCAACATCCTAATTAATCCTAGCCACTTTTGAACCCCATGTAACCCAAGCCCATGCACATCCACAAGGCCCAAACCAAATCTGACTGAAAGCAACTCCTCTATAATTGGGTTGAACCTGTCAATACCAAGAAACCTAATCTAGTTGAATGCATCCTAAGGTAAAAATTCAACATGGCTAAATGGAATACAAGTTAAAAACCAAGGAAAAACCCTCTATTTGGTTGAATGGTCTTCCCCTCAAACTCAAGCTCCCAACTAAATCCCTAGAATGAGTAACCCAAAGTCAAGCCATAGGCTGAACAATATCACATCTCATTTATCTCATCAACCTCTTCCAATTAGCGATAGTTAGCAATCCCAAAACCACTACACCTTTACTACCCACTCTTCCCTTCACCAAAGACACCAACCACGTTGAAAATAACAACTCATCCACTCATTACATATAAATAGCCACCATCACCTGAATCCTCTCGCCACTATCCACTTCCTTTTTATTTTTAACATGATAGGCCGATTAAAGCAGCAACACAACCCCCGCAATGCTAACCAGTACCACTGAATACATGATCTATTCAACCTCTCTCTCTCTCTCTCTCTCTACAACTTCCATCAGTAACAAACTAGTAGAGAGAAAGGTACAAACAATAGCCAAAACTTTATGCTACTCATTCTCCCACCTCAAGTGATGATGCATTACATATCCAGTGTAGGGAGAAAGAAAAGGAGGCACTCAATTTATGTCAAAAGACGCAACCTAATAGTGATAGTGCATAACCCTAAATGTTGGTGGTAGCGACCCAGTTTGTTGCCATTATTCCAGCTCATTTTGGGTTGACTCCCGCAACTTCTAAAGTTTTTTTAACCGTGAACATATTATATTTTATTTTGAATAATTTGTAATGTATTATTGATTTTTATGTATTATTAATGAATATGTGAGGTGTTGTGGGTTGCGCCATTACATGGCAACCCTGGAGGTATAAAACTGCAAGGGATTGATATTTTTTAGGTAGAACAAGGATAAAAATCAATACCTCATAATAAGGTTGCGAGGAATGGGTTCGAGATTTGTTTATCTAAGGCATTATAATTGGTCATGGTATTGAAATCTTAAGTTTGAACATGTGGTTATTTATTATGATGCTTGGATTATAATAAAGATTCTCAATTCATTTTATGTGTTAGATTTTTTTTTTGTTTGTTTTCATGTTGTATCATGTATTTATTATCTTTTATTCGAGAACTCAACCCAGGATCAACTCTTATACTTGGATGTTGACTATCAGTTAATAGAATTGGAGTATACACATTCATGTCCCTTAATATGTTGTTTCTATATTTTTGTTTATGGTATTGTGTATTTGTTATCATTAATTTCGAGCCAGGATTAGATAACTTGTTCTTGGCTCCCATCATTGGATGCTGATTATCAGGTATTTGAATTGGCAATTACACATTTATATCAAGTCCAACACAACCCAAATTTAAAACCACTCTTTAATTTAAATTAAAAAAAAAAACATTAGGTTTAGACAATCTCCAAGCATAATACATTTCATTTTAAAACAAATAACAATAAAGCTTAACTTTGGTAAGATGAATAGGGTGATCATATTTTTTATATTACATAATTAGCCTTATATAGATAATTTAAAAGACCAATTAGAGTTTTCTAGTTACCATAAACTAGATGGCGACTCTTTTGTTTTCAATTTTACCTCTTTTTACTTATAGCTCATCAAGATGTCTCATATGACAAGGTAATTTAGGTTTTTATGATGTTTTTTATATGTGTTTTCTTTTCAAAATGAGCTAAGAAATAGCTTTGAGGGTAAAAAGTATTTGGCTTAATTCTTTGATGGTCAAAAAATTATTGCAGCAGATGATGCATTGTCCTCTCCATTTTTATTTTTAATTTACATTAAACGTACGACGTGTGATCTGCTTAATATAAATGAGAGTAGACACGCACCTACCTTTTCCTCCTTTGAGGTAGGCATGCAGGCCTAGCCTCCTAGGTCAATTAGACCTCTTTTAAAATTTAAAATAAATATTTATTTAAATTAATAATTGTAATGCTATTCAACAAATTATCTGATTATATCATAATTTTTAAATGAGATTATACATTTAATGCGTATATTTGCAACCATTGTTTTTTTACAATTATACATGAGCCAATTTGCAATAAATCATATAAAAACTGATTATAAATAATGAATGGGAATTAATTAGTTTTCTTATTCTTAATTGTTATACGGTTTTCATATAGCCACATAAAAATTATGAAGACAATGTTTTTATTTTTGTTTGAAACTTGCTTTTTAATGAGTTTTTGATTAAATAAAACATGCTAATAAAAAATAATAAGAAAATTTTGCACTACTTTATTTTAATTAATGAGATTCTTGCAAATATGCATTTGAATGATCTTATATTTTTATTAAAAACAAAACGTTGTTAATAAAAAAAGATATTTTTTATCAAAAAGAAAAATATACAAATAAGGAATAAGGGTTTTGACTTAAAAAATATATTTTCTCTTTTAGAATTTAAATCTTTCAAATTCTTAGAAATGTTTATTTTAATCATTGTGTAATTAAATAAAAATTAGTTTAGAAAATTACCCTACAGTATCCCGCGAGTATAAAAGATGTTTTTCGCTCAGAAATGTATTAAAATAATATTTTAAAAAAAATATTTTTAACATCAGCATATTATAACTATCTAAAAATATAAGAAAAATTAATTTAAAAAAAATTAAAATTTTTAAGAAACGCGTCGCTTTCCCAAACATACCAAAAAACCTACCTAGAAGAAAATAAGTCACTGTGTATCTTTCTAGAAAGATTTGTTTTCCTACGTATGTTTGACATTTGAATGGTGAAACTATGTGTATTATCCTAGGGATTGCATATTGGCCATCTCTATATGTCAAATAACTCTGCAACTTGGAGTAGATGTAACATTGTGCAATTACTTCATCAGTAGCAGAGCAATTGGTTTTAAAGTCTTCTTACACCATCTTTGACCAAAATTTTAAGGTGGTTTTCGAGAGAAACCATTGGGATCATGTAAATTATGTGCTACAACCTCGAAGCTTGAAGAGTAAGCCATCACATACAATTAAACAAGTTCATCGTGGCATCTCAAGATCAAAACTAATCGCATGGAAAGATGAATCTAGTTTTGATAAATATTTTTGCTCTTGTAGAAGCACTCTTTTGCTCCAAGCAAAACCACTCTATGAGTGTAGTAAAATGAATCTAGTTTTCCTATGGGTTTAAAACTTGTATGGAAAGACGTGGGGATGATTTGTTTTTTTATTTTTTTGTGATTCTTAGTATGTTTTGAAGTTGGTGGATATATATATATAAAAAAAAGAAAGTACACACTTATTCCATCACTATTTTGTATTTTTTATAAAAAATAATAATTTTATTAATAAAATAAATCATATAAATACATCATTGGAATTATAATAATACAAGGATACAAAGATCCAACAAAAAGAAAGCTACTTGTTGCTTGAATAAAATTCAGTGGTCCAATTTTGAAACCCAAAGGCCAAAGCAATGCCATAAAAGGCAAGTGCAAGAGAGAGAGAAGGCAAGAAGGAGTGGTCCTTGTTGCGAGAGAAATAGAGTTGGAGTAGCAAATGGGCAAATGCGTCCTGCAAAGGGAAATCAAAGGGTAGTTTGTCTCAGTGAATGATGAAAGCGACCTAACACTAAACGGACAATCCCTCATAATATAATTATAATTAATACTGTAATTACCGTCTCTAATTAAACAGTAACCCTGTTTTTCCTGCACCACACAGTCAAGTCACAGTCGCAGTCGTAGTCGCCCTCATATTCAATTGGCCCTTTGGCTCATGGCATCAGTCAGACCGCACACACATGACACAACATTAACAATAATAAAAAACACAAAAGAAGCACAAATAATTGATAATTGATTCGCCCATTATCATTTTCAACCACAGAAAACACATCCCAGTTCCATTTTGGGAAATCCCTCTCCTCTTCTCTTCTCTTCTCCCGTCACCAAAGAAGAAAAAATAAAAATAAAAAGCAGACCGGGAGGATAATATATATATATATAGAGAGAGAGAGAGAGATATCTGTGCACTCATTTGTTTTTTTTTTTTTTTACTTTGCTGTCTTTTCATGATTCACGTTATCTTTCACCCCCTTTATTGTCACATCTCACTTCTTCACATTTACCTTTTCGTTTTTGTTTTTTCTTTTTCTTTTGTTTTCAAGACCACAAATTTAAGTCATGGTGAAAGACAGGGAGGGGGGGGGAGAGATGAATCTGTCTGTCTGGGGACATGGCAGTGTTTCGTAGATCCGATGCAAGTGAGAGGATCTAAGGAGAGGGTGTTTGAGTTCTGCTAAAGGACAAAGTCACTTTGTTCCCTTCATATGTGGAGTTCCCTTTTCTCCATACGGTGTCATGGTGGTCCGTGGCATTGATTTCTCTTCTCTTTTTTTCCCCTTCTTCTTTTGACACTACATTATTTTGTTGTGTGAGGGGAGGGGACTATGATCAGACCTGCACTCTCTATTTTTCTTTCTTTCTGAAAGAAAAAAACTTGGGTTAGGCAGGTCGCTACACAGGCCTATCGTTCATTATAGTGGTCAAAAGGAGAGTGCTAGAGCCCTATTATTCTTTGCTTTCATGGCCATTTTTAGATGGCAGCACGCACAAGTCATCACATGAAAACTGACGGGAAAAACAGAACAAAACGGACATGAAAGAAGCTGTTCCAAGCTCTCATATTGTGTTCTCTCCACAATGTACAGGATTTGTAATAAAGCAGCATGTACTAATTAATTCGACGACGGACAGAGCCAGCATATGCTTTAGACATATGGAGTCGTATGTTTTGTCAAAAAGAAGGATTTTGACTTGCGTGTTCAGCTCATGAATGTACGTTTTGAGAAATAAAATAAGCGATAAACGCTTGGTAACAAGATGGTAGACGTGTATCCTAAGCATAAAATATTAACCTTAATCATAAAAAATTAGGTTCCCTGATCTTAACCCTCGTTGGCCCTCAAAAATATCTTGCAGTGACGACCCAGATGACGAAAGAATCGCTTGTATTATATACGCTGTACCTATCTATTATATCTTAATGACTTGGATATTAATCTTAAATCATTGGACTAATCAAATGGGGATACTTTATGTAGCTGCTCTGGGTTCTTCATGGCATTTTTTTTCTCAATATTCAAAAGTCTGGCCGCAGTTCCTCCGTACGCTTATTCCTGCAAGTTTAAGATTTGGGAATCCTTTCAAAACCGTGGACTCACATTTATGTAAGAAAAATTATTTTTTTAAAGTATTGAGATGCTTAGTATTTCCTTTTCTTCTTTTTTTATTTAATAAAAAGGCTACATAACATTTAGTGTTTGAGAGGGTGCTTTGAGGGTATAATAATTGTTGTTTTTTAAAGTATTTTTGTTTAAAAATATATTAAAATAATTTAAAAAAATTATTTTTGATATCAGTACTTTAAAACAATCTAAAAATTAAATTTTTATTTTTTTACTTATAATAGATAAAGATTTAACAAAACTAGTTACAAGAATTATGAACTTTAATCTTTCTAAAACCTAATTTTTTAAGTTTTAAATTAATAAGACTAATTAAAAAATTTTGTCAAAATTAATTTATATATAACCTTTTGACACCGACGAAGACCAATAAATATGCAATGAAGGGAGCATAAGATTTTTGCATGCTATTAATAATCCTTGTTTCAAGACACCGTGATCTGAATAATATAGAATTTTCACAAATAAAAATTAAATTAGCCATTAATTTATTATTTAGCATGTAAAATTATGTCATTTTCTTTTCAAGAGCACATTTATTTTTCCATTTTAAAAATTTTTAAATTTATTTTTTATTTTTCTCTTTATTTTTAAGTAATTTTTTTATATTAATATATTAAATAATCTAAAAATATTTTAAAAAAATAATTACAAGAACAATACCACCACAATATCAAATGAAATGTTCTATTTTACTTTTCCTTTACCTTGTAATAACTTGAAAGAAAAAAAAAAACTTTTGCCTTGTGTAAAAAGTAAAAAACGACTAGGTTAAAAACCCAAGTGAATCTTTACTGCTAAACTCTCTCTCTCTCTCTCTCTCTCTCTCTCTCTCTGCTCATAAGCAAACCCGTTCATGTCCTTTGCTTGGGGCTCATAGTGACTAGTCCCGCTCGTCATAATAGCCATGTCTGACTGCTTTTGGCCAAGAGAACTGATTCAAAGGACATGAAAGATAGTGACTATTCATCACCATCCATTGATATTTCCAAGACACAAATACAAGTTCCATTTTTCATGCCTGTATTGCTCTAAACTCTCTCTTCTTTTGATAGTAAAATTGAAGCTTACAGTTTACTTTTTTTCTGGCTATATCTTTCTGGTGATAAAGAAGTACTTTTATTTTTAAAAATCAGACGTCAAAAACAGTGTGAAATATAAAAATCAATCAATTATCAAATATTTTACAAGAACACTTCATAATACCTTATGCCATATGCCATGCCATTACTCAATTTAGGAACTAAAGAATCAGCCTCGAACAGTTGTTTCAGACCTAGACAAGGGTAAGGAGCTAAGAGAAACACCAAAAAAAAACACGCCCTCAACCAATCAAATAGAGCTATCTCGGCGACTCAAATAAAATAGTATTAGGCAACCAAAAAGACGTCAGCAAACACATGGTTTTGATAACCCCTTGTAACCAAATACAACATTCCTGGACAGGTTATATTAGCCCTAAAGAAAAAGAGCAGCGATAAATACCAAATAGAGCGGCGAAGCAGGAGGAGCAACAGAACAATCTTATTTTACTTCGAAGATCAAAGAAAGAAAAAAAAAAAGGCCTGCAGTTTTACTCAGATCCCAGAAATGAATTTATATCTAGTTGAAGATTTCGTCCCCTTATTAGTTTTGCCTGATGACCAGCAAGCATTTCCCAAAGACTTGGAATTTCCTTCTCTCTTTGTTTGTTTTTTTTTTGGCCAACAATTTCGTGATTTTCTTGGTGGAGGTTCTCTCTGGGGATGGGTGGACAGTGGATTGAAAAACAACCTGCCTCGTAGTTAAAAGCCTTGCTCTTTACATGTTACCCAGCTAGCAAAAAAGGTGAGGATTGAGATTGCATAGCAAGGAAGATGGAACGGCTACTTTATGTATGGGTTAAGAAGGTCTCATGAGAGAATTGAACCCATTTTTCTGCAGCCAGTTTTGTGGAGTCCTAATCTGCTGTTGGAATCCTGATGATGCTGCAGCATTTGCAAACCGGGGAGGACCTGCTTGCCATTGCTGATAATGATGGTTATAATGAAGCTCAGATGGAGAGAGAGAAAGATCACTTCCAATTCGGCCTCCATTGCTGCTGCTTGGATGCTGAATCTAAAGAAGAATTGAAACACAACAATTCAACTAGTTAAAAGACCTTTACTTTTTTTGTTTGCACGAGCTTAATTATATGGAAGCTCACTTGATAATTTGGTGAGTTATACTGTGGGGGAAGAAAAGGATGCATCTGACTATCTCCGAGTGATCTTCTGAACTGCTCATATCTTGGCATTTCACTGGACTTGAGTGATGCTGGAGATTGAATGTGGATTTTGCTAAGAAGCTGAGTCGTTTCAGTCTCTCCATACCCATCTCTTCCATGTCCATCATTGTCACTTGTACAAAGGTTAAGCTGCTGGTGTTTACAATGCCATGAAAAAAACATTAGCAAAATTAAACATTACAACACGACCAAAAACAGAAGACAAGTGCAAAATAGGACAAAACAACCTAGTTAAAATGTTAAATTAATTAGTGTTGTACCTTGGGTCTATGCCCCCGATTTTGCCGATTAGGTTCAAATGGCATGGTTGCTGAATGTTGCTCCATTGCAACATTGTGCCTATCCTGACCAAATTCTATACTGTTTTGCTTCGAAGCTGGATTGCCCAAGCTCAAATCAAGATTATGATCCGCAGCATTGCCTGGTGATTCTAACCAACATATACATAATTAGTTGAATTAACATGAGTAAATAAGAGGATAAAAAAATAAAAACCATGGATATCCTCGAAATCACTTACCATTTGAGCTAAGCTCATTTTCATAAATGCTGGGATCAAAGTTGGTTACTGCCTCCTTGCCATTGCACTTGATTGCAGCTTTGTCATAGGCCCTATAAAGAGTTAAAGAATATTTAAAACTCCACCAAACAACACGAGATTACATTGATTGATTCCCCATAGGCTACAGTGTCTTAGATAATACCGATCAAAGTGTACACAAAACAAAACAAATAGTGAGGACACACACATACACACCTTGCAGCTTCAATCTCAGTATCAAACAAGCCCAAATAAACATACCTGCAATTAAAATTTATCACAGCAAATATAGACAGAAGCAAGGAAATGAAATTGGGTTGATGTGTAAAACGTCTGAAGATGAGAAAGAAATGGTTACTTTTTGCCTAAGAACTGGCCCATTCGAGCTTCCCATCTTCCACACTTGTGCAAGGTTACACCTCTATACTTGGAACTACCTCTAGGAAATCCTGTGCTTTGCCGGCGAAGTACATGAACAAATTCTTCCTTGGTAAGGTTGCTCATCTGTCATCATACACAGGAATCCTCTTTGTAAGACCATATGATGATATGTATCTTTTTTTTTCTTTGTTTTCCGTTAGCAACATGAAGAAAAGAAAAGCGTATCGAAAACACTACTGTACAAGATAAGGTTTGGAATCACTATTGTAGATAAGATAAAATCTCTACAAAACAAGCACAATCTCTCTCTCCCTCTCTCTCTATCTCACTCCCTCCCTTTACCTGTTTCAAGTCCTCCTCATAATCTTCAATTCTAAAATTAATATCTGCCTCCACTCCCCGAAACTTGATAGCTGCCCTATCATATGCACTGCAAAAGAAATAAAAGGAAAAGACTCTTTCAATCTTACAGTCTGGAGTGCTGGACCTGAAAATTATAGGCCATTGGCCTTTCGAAAGAAGACAAGCATAACTTTCACGCTTAGCAAATAAGGAACCATGAGAACTCACCGAGCAGCTGCATGTGCAGTGTCAAATCCACCTATAGAAATACAAAATATACAAGCAGCAAAAAACCAATCTCACCCATATCAGAAATGTTTGAACAATGGATGACAGAAGCCATATTTCTCCAAGCCTAAATCTTTGTAATAATGAAAAAACAAAACTGGACTAAATCATACCTAGATACACTTGCTTCCCACAATCCCTGCATCAAGATCATTCGAAAAGCCAAATCATAAATTTCGATTGTCAAAAACACCAACACCACAGATAAAAAAGGAAAAAGAAGAAAAGGTGGGGAAGGATAACAGCAAAGTAAAAATTTATCAGCACACCCAAAACACTAACCATATATGAGACTCCCATCGGCCAGTTCTCCGGTAGAAGGTAACACCGCGGTATTGAGAGCTCCTGGACCGTGGTCCTCGTCTACTTTTCTTCAATGGTTGTGAGACTTCCATGGATTTTTGAGAAGCAAGTGATGATTCGGATTGGCAAAACTTGACACCAACCCAGTGAGCCCGAGGAAATCCACCTCCAACTCCATCACCACCTCCAAAACTACCCCCACCGCCCGATGTGGACCCCATTTCTTGATCTTCTAGAGGAAAGAACTGCCGGGTCACTGGTGGATCACTCATGTCCATGGAGTATTGATCATAAGGCACAGAGAACCCGAAAATCTTGCTGCTGCTGCTGCTGCTAAAGCTTATACTACGTTTCTTGATTATTTTATTTCCTTTCTCTCCAACAGCATCCTCTTCCTCTGATCCATCTTCAAATACTACAGCAGAAGAGCTGGAATTGGACACGGATCCGACCCTTTTGCCCTTGTCATCTTCGCCATCAATTGATGTTTTTTGACTTGAACATCCCTCGGATTCATCGTCTCTTGTTTGATCAGGCGAGTCATTTAAGTTCCACATTTTTTTTTCCTTTTGTTGAGTGGTTTTCAAGATAGAACTTGAAGCAGATTGCTAGATTTTCCAAAACCCTCCACCATGAGAGAAAAAGCAGAATATAATGAAAGATGAAGAAAGACTAGGAAAGAAACGAAGGATGCAGATTGGTGGTGGTAGTGGTGGCTGATTGAAGAAGAGGAGAAGCTAAAGAAGAAAGTTTAATCTTGGTTTTTGTGAGTCAAATAAATAATGAAGCATATTTATATATATACATAGAGAGAGGGAGGGAGGGAGAGAGGGAGAGAGGGAGAGAGACAAAGGCAAAGAAAGAAATGGTTTGAGTATTCAAAGGAAAAAAACCTAAGACTCCCCAGAGAGAGAGACAGTTTTTGTTGCAAAAAGGTATGGTAGAGGGAGAAATGTTTCAAGATCTTGTTAAATCCCTAACTGCCGAATACAGCATAGACGAGGCCAGTTCGAGTAAGCTTAGCCGAAAGCATCCACACCCACCATTATACCCCCTCTACAACTCTCTACTCCCTCGCGTTTCCTCTCTCTAACAACTTGCCCTGCCTTCCTTTTTTATTTACTACTAGATAGTTTTTTATGGCTCATGGCATGCTTGCATAGGTTTTCTCTCTTTTGAGAGAAGACCCTTTGTTTCTTTTCTTATTTAATGTTGATAATAAAATTTGATCCGCTGATTCTCCATTTTGGCTTCTGTAATTACCCAATATTTCTTTATTTAATTTAATTTTAAACCTGAACAAACAAGATTTTACTGCTTTATGGTGGGTGTCTACTGTCTACTGTCTATAATTAATATATTTATTTATTTTCTCAAAGGGACATAAGGTTGGGGAAATGAGAGAATGGAAGAGAGAAAGAACCGTCTCTTTCTTACTTCAACTTTCCCACGTTAACCAAATCGAAAAGCATCCTCTCTCTCTCTCTCTCCCCCTCTGTTGCCCGCTAGTAGAAACAGACAACGCCAAGACTCAAAAGATGGCTAATTACCTTAATTAGCTATTAATTATCATTATTTACACCCTCACGTCACAAGTCACCCCCTCCAACCCTCTCTGTCCTTGCAAAATTACAATGGAGTAATTCTCATAAACTTTTATCTTTAATATCTATTA
>Ga0325411_1001064_pt1 | contig 30075 bp, 29 predicted proteins | sample PopdelMetagenome_13_FD_206181 | JGI IMG/M metagenome (GOLD analysis project Ga0325411, IMG submission 206181) | Populus deltoides microbial communities from Bellville, Georgia, United States - Xylem-PdIQD-R4 | ecosystem: Host-associated > Plants > Phyllosphere > Stem > Wood/Secondary xylem...
GATCCACAATTATTTTCAAGAGTCAAGTTATGAGAAAGAACTCATCAGCTTGAGATCTATAATTAATTATATATTTATCTTTGAGTTTAGAAATGCAAATAATAGAAACTAAAAATATATTCGATTTTCTTCTTCTCAACAATAAAAAAAAACTATTTTTAAATAAGCTTGCTTGTTAATCAAAGCAAGATTTTTTTTTTCTTTATAGAATCTTGTTTCTTCTTTTTTAATTACAGACACCTTCATAAAAATGATTGACGATTATATATATATATATATATATATATATATATATATATATATATTAATTAACTTCTTACCACTTAACTTTTTTAAAATCTTGCATTAATTTGTAAGCTCAGCAATTTGTTTTTAAGCTACTAAAGATGTTAATAGCCTCATTTTCTCCCCCCCTCGATCCTTTCAATATCCAAACATCGCACGTAAATGTTTTAGTGTAAATTTCCAGATGAAAAGAGTATACCAGGAGAAGGGAAAAGAAAAGGGAAAGATTAATATTATAATTGAATTTGGATTTTCAAAGTCCTCCTCCATCCATACATTATTCTATGGGGACGGAGACCCTATTTACCAGTCGTTATTCAAGTGGATAGGGAAGTAGAGAAGTGGTGGTTGCCTCTGTGCCTCAGATTTAAGGAAGAATTGGTGTGTGGACACAGGCTGGTTCCTGCCCCTTCAACTACGTGGTTCCATCCAAAGTTTTTGTCTCTCCCAGCTCCTTTCCTTTTTCAGCCACATAGCAAATATCGCACGGCATGGTCCTTGTAAACTTTAACTAATCAATGAGATCCAATTGATAAAAAAGACTTGAAAAATAAAACCTCAAGTGGGGCCTCAGGTACGAAACGACAACATACACGTCAAGCATGCTTTTTCACAAAATTTATGCTACTGAAAGGATTACTCGACACCATTGGCAGCATCTTCTTCTTCTTCTTTTGTTTTCGGACTCCTAGAGATATAATAATAAATAGTAAAGAGGCATTGAGTTGCATTGCATGATACATATTGGACCACTCATATATATATATATGTATATATATCATTGACACGAAGGTTGAACAATGGTGCATGCATGGTCCAGATCCAATTTGTGGAATTGATGGCGAAAAACAGGTTGCTGGTTTGCCCAGCGATGCCTGTAAAAGCAAGTTCTTATCCCTTTTGTCTGATTTGTTTTCACATGAGATATTTGATGCAGTAATGATTCTTTGTACGTGGTCCAGGGAAGATGAAGATGGTTGGAGGGCTACAATTCATTCTCGAATCTTTTAACAATCAATTTACGCCACAAAATAATATTGAAATTTGGATCTATATATCAATAGTGTTAAAAATGAAAAACAATTTAGCTAGAGCAGAAGACAGTGATACAAAGTACAAATACACACAGGTATTTCCTCTGGTATTAAAAAGTAAAGATGTTTCTGGTTCATAGCTTCTGCTAGCAGAATATATATAAGTTTTGCCTATAACTTACTACTTTCTGCCTTGTATTATAATTAAAGCCTTCACATGCATTTGGTTAAAGACTTGAATTCTAAATTTGTTAGGGTTTTTTTTGGCTAAATTTATAATCAGATTTTAGGTATACCAATTTATTTACAGGAATTTCTTTCTCATGTTTTTTATTAAATCCAGAAGCCAATTTATTACACAGGCCACTACCTTGAGATATTAATTTACGATATTGTTTTTCTTTGCTCGATCAAATAAATAATATATATATTGACGTGGCCTAAAATATGAGGCCTAATTAATGAGGAGGGTCCAAGAATAAGCCCAAGTGATGTGGCCCGTCTTACCTAAGTTGTGGCTCATTACAGCAAAATCCACCGCAAGGATTCAAGTTCATCATTACCGACACTTCTGAAACTGTGATAGTTTTTAGTTTTTAATGTAACTGTAAAGAAAAACAATGTTTGGTTAAATAAGTATTTTTTATTGGCTTTATAAATATTTTTTAAAAAATTTAATTTTATAAAATTTTTAAAAAATTAATTCTTATTTTTTTATCTTATTTTGTATGCAAACATTTATCTATTAATTATTTTAATCAAATACATATTTTTTATAACCACAATTAAAAATATTTTTTTATATTGTAATTGTAAAAACTATTAAATTACAAAACACACACCTTGAGCATGCGAAGGAAAAAAAATCATATAAAGAATCTGTTTGTTGGTAAGGAATTATTATGTCCGGAAAAAAAAAAAAAAACAAGGGCTGCCTTTTTCTCTTTTGTAAGACTTTTGTTATTTAAAACTTGGTTTCAAAAGTATATTCGGGAGAATGTTGTCTTCAAAAGGAGAATATTGTTTTTTAAAATATTTTTTATTTATAAATATATTAAAATAATAATTTTTTATTATTTAATATTAATGCATCAAAGTAATTTCAAAATATTAAAAAATATATTAATTTGAAAATAAAATAAAAATTTTTAAAATTTTTTAAAAATACAAAAACAAGATGTTTATTGCTAATTTTTTTCAACCTTTTGACAGTGGAAGTCCTTAAAAGCTGGGCCAAGAAGGAAAGGGTGCATGCCCTTGCAATCTAATTTTTACCCTACCCCACTCTCTCATATATATTTTGTGAGTAGAATGATAATTATTATTTTTAAAGTATTTTTTATTTAAAAATATATTAAAATAATATATATATTTTTATTTTTTTAAAATTATTTTTAACATTAATAAATAAAGTAATATAAAAATATAAAAACATTAATTTTATATTTTTCTTAAAATTTAAAAATACATCATTTAAAACGATGTTCCAATCTTCCCTTTGTTACGTTGACCGGGATAGCTTATAGTTATTTGTTCGGAAAATAAAAATAGAGACAATTGAAACGTAGAAATCTCATTGTCTTTTGGTTATGAAAATATATTACCTGTTTTTGTATTTTAAAAAATTTAATTTAATTTTTTTGATATTTTTATATTATTTTAATGCACTGAAATGAAAAATAATTTTTAAAAAATAAAAAAATATTATTTTAATATATTTTTAAATAAAAAATATTTTCAAAAACAATTAAAAACATTCTCTCAGACACATCTAACATGAATTCACCCAGAAAAACCTGTGCAACATGGGTCAAACCGGACCTGAATAACCCAACAAAACCTGGGTAAGCCGTGATTTTTTTTTTAAATTTAAAAAACGTTGCCGTTTTGAATGAGGGATAAAAATCCCTTATTTTACAAAACAGCAGCCACACGGAGAGGACAAAAGAAATCTCCTATTCCCGGCTTCCCCTCCTCCCTTTAATTCAAGCTTTTTCTTCCTAATCCACGCGTAGAAGAGTACAGACATTCAATCCAAGCTTAGACTACACTCAATTTCAGGCAAGTTAGTCGTGGCCATGGCTCATGTTTTTGTTTTTTGTTGCTTTGCACTTTATTGATCTAGTTTTCCTTGCCTTGAACTGTCTTGATTTGTTTGCTTATGCACGCTTGAATCTGTCACAATAACATCAAGTAAAGTCCATTCAAGATTATAATTTGTAGATGCATGCATTAATTCCTGAAGTGGTGATGCAAGGCAATTATACTAATAGCACGAATGATGAAAGAAACAACCTGCACATAGTTGAGCTCTTGATAAACACTGCGTGAAAATTCGTCAATAAGAGCAATAACATTACTGGCAATAAAGTCGACATATTTGTTGATGAAAAAGCCGGTAAAAGTCAAGTCCAATAGCTTCTTTGGTACCAAGGCGTTGCACCTCGATATCAACAATCTGTCCGGAATGCCTTTGGTACCAAGGCGCTGCACCTCGGCATCAACAATCTGCCCGGAATGCGTAAGGTGAGCTTTGTAAACTTGGCCTAAACTGGCAGCTGTAATTGGAGGAGAAATGGACGAAAAAAATGGATTCGAGTGGGAGACCCGACTATCTTTCAATGCACGAAAGTGCTTCGGTGTCTGGGAATGTAGGCAAAGCACCCTGTTTTTCCTTACGACTTTTATTGGTGTGTTTCCTTTCTTTAATTAGTAAAAGGTTACTAAAGTGCGATTTTATCATTTTCTTGGTTGCATAAGATTCTTTTAATCATATTTGGAGATTCAAATTCACCCTGTTCATCAACTGCTTGATGATATTTTTTGGCATGCGGTTTTGTTCTACCTTTATCGGCTCACATATTTGTTCGATAGGTTGGCTGTGTTCTGATTTGAGCTGCTTCCCTTGCATCCAATCTGGTGCCATTTTCTTTGGCTCCTTTGATCTGTTTACTAGGCTGCTAGAAACTAAAAAATAAACTGTTGGCATTCCATGTGTTTTGACGATTGATCTTTAGTGATTAGAAGCTGTAGGTGGTTCCAGTTGGTAAGTTCTTGATTTTGAATTTGAGTAATTAAGCTGTGTTTAAGCTTAATTGGTTGTTAATAATATATAATTAGCTAGCTTTTTTTTGGTGGAAAATTAGGAAATTAGATTATTTTTAATTGAAATTAAAGGGAATTTAATTAAGTTTGGGGTCTTTTTTTGGGTCTTAGTTAGTATTTTGATTGCAACTAAAATTGGCTGAAAATTAAGGTTTTGTTTTTTGAGAGATGACTATGTTTTTTGATTTGTGTTAATTGAAAGTTTTTTTTTTTTGTTGTTGTTAGCGTGTGTTCTTTTGCTAATGCTTATATAGAGTCATGTTCTTTGTTTTGGATGCCCAACAGATCACAAAAACATTGCACTAAAATCTGGTTGGTGAAGTGTGATTTTTTTATTATATTGTGTAATCCCCTCTTTTTTTAATTATTATTATTACTGTGGGGGTTGAGAACATTTAGTATTGAAAAATTTGGTTAGGCCTGGCCCTAGAGAGCTGCTTAGATTGTGGCCACCAAGGTTGGGTGCTCAATATGGGTGGCTGGAGGTTTAAGCTTAATCATCCTTCAGTTCCAGAATTTTCTTGCAAGGGCATGGGCAGTCCCAGGCTGTAGTTAACTCTCATTTGAGCTATTTGTTTGACATCTCATCAAAATTGACTTCTGGAATCAGGAGATGTAAATTGGGTTTGGAGCATGAATAATGCAGACTTGAACAGTGTGGCAAACTCATGAGTTCTTTGGTGATATGTTTGTTGATTGTTGAGTTTGTACAGAGATGGGATTGTGGGCGATCGACTAGAGAGGGTTCATAAGGACAAAAGGTGGCTGTTTGGCTTTGTTTCTTTATTAAACGATTCTGTTTTAATCTGATACAAATTCTCTGAGGTGTTGCAATGACATGATAGATATAGTGTAGTTAGGTTCACACAAAATACAGAAATTCAGCAGCTTATCTAGTCTCCTACTTGTTTGAATCTGTTTGTTGGGTTTACTTTTATTTAATTTTTGCCTATATTAAGTTGTGGTTTGAGTAATGGGATGGTGAGTTGGATTTCTGTGGAGGCAGTGATTTTCTCTTGCCTGGACTAACTTAGATTCCTTTTCTTCCATTTTATGCCCAACTTATTCAGCCTTGTTAAATCCCAACTTGCAGGAGACGGTCACCCAACAATCTCAGGCGAAAAAGGCCAGTATACCTTGATTGTGGCATGCCATGCTTTGTTCATGGCACATTAGATTTATGAATTATCCAGCTTGAATAAGAAATTGTCATAATTTCTCTCTATCCTACTTAAATTATTACAAATCCTAGTTTCCAATTGTGGGAACCCCCCCCCCCCCTATTGATTTAGGACTCAGGAACCAAAAACGAAGAGCAAAAAAGCAGTAGATGAAAGAGTCAAGCGAAGGGGAGAATGAATCAATTGCTCATGGTGGACCCATATACGTTCCCAATTTGGTGGGTCCTCTCACTACAGTTCCTGACTTCCAAGCTGCTCTTCTCAGTGAGCTTCAGGTTTATATTATTTATTTTGTCACACTTCCTTTTATGCACCATTATGGATCATTGACAACTCCCTGTTTAATTATATAAGTTATTTGTAACATCCAATTGTTGCAGAATTTGCAGTCTGAACTGTCTTTGGATTCTTCAGAACTCCGCGATGACATTGATCTTTCGTATGTTGTCCTCTATCATCTACTTCATTGATTAAAACTTGATGATGTTCTATTTTCTTAATGTTTTGTTGGCTTTTCCTCACTAAACTTTGATTGCACAAATTGAATTGGTGTATGCAGGGTTGATGAGCTTAAAATTTTTAGTGAGGAAGAGTTGGTAGATATGGCCTTGAAAGAAGCTTTTAAGGTATGCTCTTTTTATCTCTTTCTCCCCCCTTCTAATATCAATCTATCAATTTATGAGAAAATCAAACTTATATTTACTACTAATTTGGTTTGATAATTTGAAAATGAGCACTGCAACAGGATGGTGAGAATACTGGAAGTTCCCCAGAGCCCTTTGTAGAACACTCAAATGCAAGGTTAGTGTAGGCATTTGTTCTTCTCCTTCTTGTTTTCTTAATCAAACATCCCTTTTTCACATGTGTGCAATTTAAAAAGTTCATTGCTTTAGGTTCCTATTATCCATATTTATGCCCTTCAGGTTTATTATGGTACTGTTGAGATCAAATACCCTTAAGTCGCACGTTATACATGCATGTATCTATATTCATTTACTGCTTAAATTAGTACTTGCTTTCACGCATCTCTCAAAGAGATAGGGAGGAAACAGGAAATGGATGAAAAATCTGGGTTGGCTGTGTTTTTTTCCCATGTGCTAATGGGGAGGTAATTCTCATGAAAATATTTGGAATTGGGACTCTCAAGGTAAAAGTGATCTTTCATTTAGTGTGACCAGGCTAAAAAAATCTTGCTGTCCATTTACAAGAACATGTCTATCAAAAGCAATTGGTTATATTTCATGTTTTACCTTGGATGAATGTTAGAAAAGTTGCTATTGTCACAACATCATGGTATGTTATCTTTGTATTTGATGAATTGCTGCTGTGCTTATTGGTGATAGACAAGTCACACTGCTGCAAACAAAAATAGTTGCATTAGGGCAATGTTGGAACATGGTTGTTGTCAATGGCCAACCTCTTCTAGTTTGGGATTGGGTTCAGATTGATCGAGTTTAATCAACTTCTTTGTCTGCATCCTTCTGTTTTCCTCTTCTCCATGTATGAATCATAGGAATGCTAGGAAATATTGACCTGCCATTTGTTAAGCAAACATCTTTGATTTTTTTTTCTTTATTATTAAATCAGTTGAGTTTTTGTTTTCAGAAGAGAAGACGGCCTTAGAATGTGCAGCAATAAAGATTCATGCTCACAAAGCTCTAGAAGAAGAAGGGACACTTCAGCTCCTCTGGAATTGTCAAATGGATCTCATTCTAGCACCAGTTGTAATAGAGCTACTATTAATAGCAACAATTCAAAGAATGGAAAGAGAAGAAAGTCCAATAAGCATGATGTTAATGTATGTCACACTCTCCTGTTCTATTGTATCTATGTTTTACATCCCCGCTTGCACTTAATGTGTTTTTTCTCTGTTTAGACAATACCTAGGTTGGTGCACAATATCACCTTGAAATTTGAAAAAAATTAAACATCAGGCCCTGACAAATCAGATCTTTTGCTTTTCCTCGTCTTAAATACTTGTTCTTATTAATGCTTCTGTCTGCTACTAAAAATATATAATCTTGTTTCTCTAATACTTGTTAGTTGCTTTGAGATTACACTTTCTTAGTAAAATCACACATAAGATTGAAAGAAACATGTTAAAAATATGCTAGTAATTTTCACATGCACTCTTGTTTGGAATTAATTAGGAGAATTTAGTTAGATTAATGAAAGAAGCACACAATTATTTACTCGGTAACTGAATGAACAAAGATTAATTTTTGGTTTAATATTTTTTAAATTTAGTTAGATTAATGAACTAGTAATGCATTCTTATTCTATTATTTTATTTTATTTTTCTTCATGGCCAGGAGAGTTACCTGATGAAGGTGGATGATCTGGTAAAAATAAAACAAAAACAGGATCAAGACAAAGCAATGACTCGTCTGCATTCCTTCAAGTATGTTTTTGGATATATGTTTGCTTTCCGCAACAATTGATGCTTTTCTTATTTTGCAATTATTATCATGCTTCTCTTAACTTGCACTTATTATTACCTTTAATTTTGTCTCCTGTAGTTGCAAGATCAATTACAGTGGCATTACTTCTTTAAACAGAACCAACACAATGCAATCTCTCAGGTCTACAAATTTTGGAAAAAAGGTTCTCTTTAGAAGCGCCTATTTTGATTTTTATTGCATTTCCTCTCTAAACATGCACTGCTCATAGTACATGCCACTATTCTGCTTGATTTAATATTGTACAATATGGTAAAGTTGACTTCGTTCAATTACACAACAGCCGAAGTCCTCAGACCTTCAAGAACACATAGCTGTGATACTTCCAGAGGTTGTTATTTGCGTTGAGATTTACCACTGCATTCGTAAATGGTTTAAGGTATAACTTTGGTACTTGTTTTTCCCTCAAATTCTAACATAGTTGACATTTGCTTTTAACATTTTTATTTATATATTTCTTGTTCTGCATGGTGAACTGGTTTTGTTAGATTTATTTGGTTTCGCTACAACTTCTTTTATTCTCGTAATTCTTGTTCTGCCAGGCCTTTATTCTTCCCTTTTCCATTTCCTTCATTGATGTCATGTTTTGTTGCAGACTCAAGAGTTCTTGGTTCTAGGAGGACAAACCTTGACTGAAATGAGGGACAAGATTTATTGCTTGACAGACCAGATGATGCAGAAGGCAGGGCAGCATGATCCTTCAGGATATTTTCTTGTAGAAGTATGAACCTCTACACATTCTAGTTTGATTTTATTACAAAGAAAGTTTTTCACTATATCTAATGATACACTGCATTTATATAGGATGTATTTTGCAATGATTTGAGAGATACATCTGCTATAGATTATAGTGAACCTATAATTGATTGGCTTAGAAACAAAAAAGCTGATGCTTTTAGAAAGTGGGAGTGTATCATAAGTGGTGACTTGCAACAAAAGCAGAAAGCAGTTTTAGGCGAATCAACCACTCCTTGTTTGCCTCAATTTAGACGTCGCGACATGCAGAACACACGGTTTTGTGACTTGAGATTTCGTCTTGGTGCAGGATATCTTTACTGTCACCAGGTAGATTTTTTTCTGCATATGTTGCTCTGCTGGGATCATGAACATGCAAGTTTTATCTTTTTACGCCGTATATTTACCTTTGTATGCTCACATTTGCACCTATCATTCTCTTTGCTAAAATTCTCAAGTTCCATTAGGGGTTGTGCGATTTCCATTACATATTTTGCTTGAGCTAATGGGTGGTACTGCATGTATATGTTAAGAGTTTCATGCAGACACCATCATGATATTCAACTTTTTGTCTGTCTTGGACAGGGGGATTGTAAGCATACAATTATATTCAGAGACATGAGGTTGATTCATCCTGATGATTTACAAAATCGCGTAGCGTATCCTATAGTCAGTTTTCAAATAAAATTTCGTACCCAGAAATGCATGGTATGCAAGGTTTATAGAGCTGTAAAGGTGACTGTGGATGACAAGTGGGCCCCAGATAACCCCTGCTATTTCTGCAATGATTGCTATTACCTTCTTCACCACTCTGAGAATGGCTCTCTACTGTACAGTGGGTTCTCAGCATATGATTATGTCCATGATTAATTACTCAAGGTCGAGGTGAGGTCTATGCTTCTGATTGCTTAAGTTGCAGAGTTGTGGCAGCGACACCGACAGCATGCAACTGCAATGACAAGTGCATGATCTTATAAAGCTGAAGTCCATCATTATTAACTTGGAAGATGGAATGCTCTCTATACTGAAAGCGTTAACAAAACTAAACGTTTTGCTGGCTGCTTGATATCCGCGCTGGGTGCATTACTCTTCCAAAGTTTCCATGCCTTTTTGCGGCTCAAGTTTGCTGGAGGTGGCAATCACGGCTTTAAGTAAGAAAGCAAAGATTGTGCAGATTAAACCACAACTGTAAATTTTGTAAAACATGAAGGGTGTGTTGCTCCCTTAAATTTTGAATTTCTATTTTCTTGGCTTAAAATAAAAATTTATTTTATGTTTTTATATTGTTTTGATGCAAAAAATAATTTTTTAAAAATAAAATAATTTTATTTTAATGCATTTCTAAACAAAAGATATTCTCTCACTTAATTATAATAATGCAATTATAATCATGAAAGATTTTCAAAACCATTTTTTCAAAAAATTATGTATTATATTTTGTACCATTCTTGAAAAAATTATTTTTATGCAACCTCATATTCAAGGTTATATCTAAAAGTAAATTACAAGATTTTTTTTTTTATGAATACAGTGATTTGGGTAAAAGGGAGACTTGGAATATCTTGATTTGTAGTTTAATCATGAGCGTGTATGTTTGACATTGTATCCAACTGGATTCAGTAATGGTCAGTCCAACCTTTTTCTGTTTCGTGAACTGTTATGTGTAACAGTGGTCGGAAAATGGAAAATTGGATCGGATTTTTCAACATCTAGTCATAAAATAGAAAATTAAGGCCAGTTCTACTGAAAGCAACTGTTTTCCGGTTCTTACCCAACGCACATATAATTTCCCTCAGTTGTGAACCTCAGCAGGCCCAAGTTCAATACAAAGAGAAACTCTGTTTTCGTTTTGCCATCAGATCAGAATGTCTGAAACATAAAGAGAAACTTCATTGTTTCTAGCCGTCGATTATCTAGGAAAAGACACAACAAAAAGCGCGCCAATTCAACGAAAAAACCCCTTCACTTCCTCCTCCTCCTCCTCCACCACAACCTCCACCACCATGGGCAAACAAAAACAACAAATAATTTCCCGTTTTTTCGCTCCCAAATCCAGTCCCACCACCACTAGTCCACCACCATCACCACCACAAACAGCCCCTTCATCTTCCTCCTCTCCAAAAATCACAACAACAGTCGCCTTCTCTCCATCAAAACGCAATCTTCTTTCTACTCGCATAACTTCCACACCAAAAAGACCTAAACTTTCACCTCACACACAAAACCCGCTTCCCTCTTTACACAAAAAATTCGTCGACAAACTCTTAGAACCTCAAACCCCACAACCTCAAAACACTCAGAAGTTCACTCCTCTAGAACAACAAGTAGTTGACTTGAAACAAAGGTACCCCGATGTTCTTTTAATGATTGAAGTTGGTTACAAGTTTCGATTTTTCGGTGAAGACGCCGAGATTGCTGCTAGAGTTTTAGGTATTTATGCACATAAAGATCATAACTTTATGACCGCTAGTGTTCCAACTTTCCGATTAAATGTCCATGTGAGAAGGTTAGTCAGTGAAGGTTATAAAGTTGGGGTTGTTAAACAGACTGAGACTGCGGCTATTAAGGCACATGGAGAGAATAAAAGTGGGCCATTTTGTAGAGGCTTATCGGCATTGTATACGAAAGCTACCTTGGAGGCAGCCGAGAATGTGGGAGGGGGAGAGGAGGAGTGTGGTGGTGAGAGTAATTATTTGTGTTGTGTAGTGGAGAAGGGTTTGGACTGTGGGGTTGAGGGTGGGGTTTTTGATGTGAGAGTTGGTGTTGTTGCGGTTGAGATTTCCACAGGGGATGTTGTTTATGGAGAGTTTAATGATGGGTTTATGAGGAGTGGGCTGGAAGCCTTTGTTTTGAGCCTTGCTCCTGCTGAATTGCTTCTTGGTGATCCACTTTCGAAACAAACAGAGAAGGTAGTTTTTAGTTGTGTTAGAATTAGAATGTGATGTATGCAACAACTGGAGAAAATTATAAGAAAAGATGTTTTCGTTCAATTTCGAAATGTGAGTTGATTATGCAATTCTTGAATTTGCTGTTAAATGTGATGCATGGTCTGTTGCTTTAGCTACATATAATGAGTACTCAGGCCAACTGTTTGTTAAAACTGAACATGGAAAAGATTTTTGCCATATATCAAAATTTCATAAAGCAATTGCAATAAAAATAAAGCAGTCTGATAGCATGGGCCTGTTTATTATCAGTTGCTACTGGCATATTCTGGACCTTCCTCAAATGTTCGTGTGGAGCGTGTCTCGCGAGATTGTTTCAGTGATGGTGGTGCACTTGCTGATGTGATGTCTTTATATGAGAATATGATTGAAGATAATCTAGGAGACAATGAAAAGCAAATGACAGAGGCCAAAGAACAGGGGTCTTGTCACCTAGCAATTGAGGTTTGATATTTCTTAATTTTTTAAATGCGGAGTAAGAATATATTTGTCTATACTTAGCCAATGTTATCTTCTTGAACTTCTTTTTTGGCTCATGAAGGGAGTAATAAAAATGCCTGATTTGGCTGTGGAAGCATTGGCCTTAACTGTTCGCCACCTGAAACAATTTGGATTTGATAGAATGTTATGCCTTGGAGCATCTTTTCGGCCCTTCTCAAGCAACATGGAGATGAATCTTTCAGCCAATACACTCCAGCAATTAGAGGTAATTGATATGCCGAGAAACTATGAAAGTATTGGTTTGCTTAACTGCAAGTGGTTGTCAATGAAGGTCCACGGCACACTCTTACTAGTAACCCTCCTTCCAGGATTTTGTTATCAACTCATGGCATATGGCGGGGAGGGTTTGTGAAATAAAACTTGCTCCCTCCTTCGAATAATTTTATCTATTGTGCTCTTAAGGTTGAAACACGATCAAGATCCTGAAAAAGAGTGTATTGGGGATCAATTTTTATCATGTGATTTTCTTCTACGATTCCATCCTTTTTAGTGTCTGAAAAGGACAATGTTGTGGAAAACAGAGAGAAATGATTTTTGACTAGTCACAACTAATTGAAGAATTTGTGGAACTTCCTTATAGTTTTTAGGAACTTGACTACATTCTTGTAAATTCAGTTTGCAGTTTTTTGTAAAACTAACACATAAACAATCTATCATAATAAATGGAACCTAGATCATTTTTTAAGTTCATATTTTGCTCATTCAAGTCTTTCTTATTCTCTGTTTAGACTTTGTTTGTGCTAAAAAGATGGAGGTATCACCATGTTCAGGTTTTGAGAAATAACTCAGATGGGTCTGAGTCTGGTTCCTTGCTGCATATCATGAATCATACTCTCACAATATATGGTTCAAGGCTACTCAGACATTGGGTATGGGCTGTTTTTAACTTGATATATAATTTCAACTATGGTTATAGCCTCTATGCAATTTTTGAGTTTGATTCATGATGCAGGTGACTCACCCTTTGTGTGATAGAAACATGATATCCACTCGTCTTGATGCTGTTTCTGAGATTGCAGAATGCATGGGATCGTATAAAGATTCTCAGCGTGTAAGCGAACTTGATGAGGATGATTCTGAAGTAGCAATTGTACAACCTGACTTGTATTATCTGCTTTCTGCTGTTTTGACTGCTTTGGGAAGATCACCTGATATTGAACGTGGAATAACAAGAATTTTCCATCGGACTGCAACTGCATCTGAAGTAACTATTGACACATCACTTGTCATATATGCTCTTATTTATACAATAATTTGTGACTAGTTTCTGCTTATGTTCTTAATTATGTACCTTACTTATCTTTCTTCATTCTCATCTCCCATTGCTGTGCTTGTGTGGCTATGGGTGACTGAGTAGCACTAGCTGCATCTCAGATATTCATGCGAGTGTAGTTTTTGATCTAACAATTGTTTGTACCAATTTTTCATGCTTACTGCTTTGCTGCTAACAGATTTAAATGACTGAATGGCAGTTTATTGCAGTTTTTCAAGCTATATTAGCTGCTGGAAAACGACTTAAGCAACTTTGCATTCAAGAGGAGCATAATTATGACGGAGTGGGATCAAAGACTGTGAAGTCAGTTCTTTTGAAAAGATTGATTTTGGCTGCTTCTTCCTCAAGTGTAGTTGGTAATGCTGCAAAACTATTGTCTACTCTAAACAAAGAAGCAGCTGAGCAAGGTGACCTGACAAACTTGATCATTATTTCTGATGACCAATTTCCTGAGGTTTGTACTTTTTTCTGAAGTTCTTCACCTTCTGAATTTCATCACTATTGGGATTTATTTAGGCTGATATAAAATTTAAAATTCTTTCTGAATCCGACTCTTCATCCACAGGTTGCAAGAGCTCGGGAAGCTGTTCAATTTGCAAAGGAGAAATTGGATTCTTTAATTGGTTTGTATCGCAAGCAACTTCAGATGCGCAACTTGGAATTCATGAGTGTGTCTGGAACCACACATCTGATAGAGGTAGCCCAGTCAATATATTCTGGGAATAAAGAAATGTATTTTATTTTGTTAAAGAAATGCAATATTTACATTTATGTACGCCAAATTAGATTTCTATTAGTATGGAGCTCTTGGATTTTATTGGCAGTAACTTCCTGTTCTTAAATTGACCTCTTATTATGTAAAATCGAGCATAATTGTTTTGGGCTGTATGTTTGGCATGCACCCCTGGCCCTTTTTCCAGTTGCAGAATGTATTTTTTAGAAGTCAGCAACTTGACTGCTTATGTTATCTTATCTACAATATTTTTTGTTAGCTGGCTAAGTTGATCTAGTTTTAACTGCAGTTGCCCTTGGATTTCAAAGTTCCATTAAATTGGGTCAAGGTAAACAGTACCAAGAAAATGATTCGGTATCACCCGCCTGAAGTTTTGACTGCCTTAGACCAGCTATTACTCGCTAACGAGGAGCTCATGATTGTCTCCCGAGCTGCCTGGGATAGCTTTCTAAGGGGTTTTGGTATATATTATGCTGAGTTCCGAGGTGCTGTTCAAGCTCTTGCCACTTTGGATTGTTTGTTCTCGTTTGCTACTCTTTTGAAAAATAAGGTACATCCTTGAAGAATCAAAGAGATTGCTTCAATTTCTGATTAGTTTGAAGTTGTGTGATTTTTTTTTTTTTTTTTGCAGAATTATGTCCGGCCTATGTTTGTGGATGACAGTGAACCTCTTCAGATAAACATTTGCTCTGGTCGCCATCCTGTATGTATTTTCATGCAAAATTTATTTAATATTCTATGTCTTGAATTTATGAGGCCCAATATTTTGCTTGTTGAACTTAATCTGTTGTGTGTATTATATGATAGCTTTAAAGTTATTGGGAGCTACTTGCTGATTATTTACCTATCTTAACCAGGTCTTGGAGACAATTTTACAAGACAATTTTGTCCCGAATGACACAAACTTGTGTGCAGATAAAGAGTATTGCCAGATTGTTACTGGACCCAATATGGGAGGAAAAAGTTGCTACATTCGCCAAGTTGCTCTTATTGCCTTGATGGCTCAGGTAGAATTGCACTCTCCTACATTCTTTTCTTATCTGTAAGGTGTTAGGGTGGCTGGATGCTTCCTGATTGCTATGCAGTATGCACATTCAGTTGTATTCTTTGCTGAACTCTTGCTAGTACTTTCATTTGTATTTTCTGGATACCTCGGTTAACTCCATCATTTTAGAACTTCATAATTAATTAATATGCATCCTTGTCTCCTAGCTTTATCTTTCATGAAACCCTGAAGTTTCTGATTGTTAAATTGTTGAAGCCACCTTTTCCTCTTTCTTGCTTTTGTTGGACAAAATGAAACTCGCATGACCATTCATTCAAAGGTGCCCTCTGATCCCCCTAGGTTGGTTCCTTTGTACCAGCATTGTCAGCAAAACTGCATGTGTTAGATGGCATCTACACCCGAATGGGGGCTTCTGACAGTATTCAACAAGGGAGAAGTACCTTTCTAGAAGAGCTGAGTGAGGCTTCTCATATACTCCACAAATGCACAGCGCAGTCACTGGTAATCATTGATGAGCTTGGTAGAGGCACAAGCACATATGATGGTGAAGCTGTTGCTTATGCTACATTATACCATCTACTGGATCAGAAAAGATGCATGGTCTTATTTGTAACCCACTACCCTAAAATTGTTGAGATTAAAACTGAATTTCCAGGCTCTGTGGGGGCATACCATGTTTCATATTTGACCTCAGAAAAAAGCGAGGGTGCCATTGAGTCAACATGTGATTCTGAAGATGTCACTTACCTTTATAAGCTGGTGCCCGGTGTTTCAGAGAAGAGTTTTGGATTTAAGGTTGCTCAACTTGCTGAGGTATTCTCTCTCTCTAACTCATGCCCACACACACATGGAATCTGGTGTAAACTGAAAGGGAAAATTTCTTGGTAGTTCTAGTTGAACTTATAAACTGCCAGTTCTATGATGAAAAAAAGGGTAATTTCTTTGAAATTTGAGATTTTGGTTTTTTCAGTTAGTCACTTTTTATGATTCTGATGTTAATGTGACTTGGGTACTCGTCTTTCCAATGCAGCTACCTCCATCATGTATCAGAAGGGCCACTATCATGGCTGCAAGGCTGGAAGCTGTGTTAAGCAGCAGATTGGGAAATGAACAGTTGCTGGAAACTCTGCCAGTTCAGCAACAAGAAGAAGCACAGGAGAATATGTTGAGATCTGATGTCAGAATCGAGAAGTCTGAAGACTCAACTGTTGCTTACAGGGAATTCTTTTCAAACTTAAAGTCTGCAATGTTTGATGATGATGTTGCAAGAAGCTCCCAGTTTTTGGAGAAAGCGAGGAGCATTGCAAAGGAATTCTTAGCGAAGTAAAGATGGAATTAGCTAACCTCGGTTTTTTTCTCTCTCCCTTTCTCCATTCTTGAGAACACAACCTCATTTGCCAGTTTGTACCAGATTCCGGGACTCCTTGTACCACCCTGTTCCTGGCAATAGCATTGTTCTTGAAATTTTCACTTTGGTTAAGTGCAGTTGCATTGGTAACCAGATAATGCGTTTACACGTGATGCTGCAATCAGCGTTGGCTTGTGGTTTTCTTGATAAATGGTAGATTCTGAGAGCCAGATAGCATGCACAGTATGTGATGCAGCAATTATGTAGTGATGGCTGCAGAGTTGAAACTGTGAATTTCTTGCGTTGTGTAAAAGGAATTTTGTATGTTTTGATAGTCTACGTTTTTTTAACGAAAATTAAAAGTGTAACCACATTGGTCATATCGCCTACGTCTTGTCCATCTCATATTTTTGAAAACCACAGAGGTTTTGGTTAATACACTAGCTTTAACTCTCAAGTAGTGTTAGCTAAGAGGGATGAATAGGGAGAAGGATGGATGGGGTTTAAGTAATGGCTAACTAAGAAGAGAGAAGGATGACAGTTAATTCATTCAAATTTGAGAGTATTGAAAATTACGAAGGAGGGATTTGATAAGAGTTGTTCTATTCAAATTAGAAGGATTGAAAATTACAAATGAAGGATTGAAAGGACCTTTCATTAGGTTTCCATTATCAAATCTCGTCAAACTGAGTGAACATCCAATCCTTCATTTTCTGTTCCTCCATTTGTTCTTCATAGAGATGAAAAGAATACCAAAGGCAGTCACATTCTTCACAATGGAATGGAAGTCCTTCCTAACAGTACCTTTGCTTATTCCCAGTGGCAAACCAAAGAATTTGATGCCGGCCCGTTTGAAGCTGGTCGCAGCACCGCAATCTTGGGCTCTTGCAATGGCTTGATTTGCATTCTAAAATCTGACAGCCGCAGCAGAGGCAGGTACTTCACCGTGAGGAACTCGTCAATAAATGGAGAAAAAAAACCTAAGGGTTGCGCCTATTAAGGTTGCAGGGAATCCAATGACATCCTTGAAGTGAACATGCATTTGGACATGATTCAATCAACGATGACTACAAGGTTTTGAGAATTGTACGGTTGTCTAAAATGTTTCATGGTTATACCATTGAAGTAGTTTATAGCTTGAAGACTAATTCATGGAGAGCAATTGTTCCACCTATACAGAATCCCCGAAGATATGTGCTGTTTATGAAGCTTTTCCTTGGTTGTTCATCATGAAGCATGAATAAAAAACGGTAGCATTTGATATTCAAAGGGAAGAGTTTTGCACAACGCCATTGCCGAACTTAGGGGATCCTGGTCATTGCTATTGGAGAGTAGGTGTCTCGAGACAATGCCTTTGCTTAGCTTCTTCTCTTCAAAGTACCTTTGACATATAAAATGGAGGATTCATGGGTCAAAATGTTTTCACTCATGTGGTATTTTTCTTGAGAAGGCTACATAAATACAAATCCGATGCCTTTAGCAACGTGTTCACAAAGGATAAAGATGATCATGACAAGGATCTCTTGGACTTGCTCTCTGATGACAAACTTGTATGGTATGATCAGAAGAGGGGAAAGTATGAACTTGTTAGAATTCCTTATCGTCTAAGAGAATCAAAACTTGTAAGCCTTGTACCCAGGCGAAATGAATGACAAGAAGAAGAGATGAATAGCCTGTAAGATTAAAATCCCTTGAGGTCTTTAACTATTATTTTTATTCTTTTGATTTATGCATACAAGGGCATGTCCGCTCATCAAACAAAGAAAAAAAAAGCATGGCATCTCACATTGTCTTAATTATAAGACATAATTAAACGGTCCCTCTTACCAGGAAGCTTCTTCAAAGGTACCAAAGGATGTAAGTGGATAAAATGGTGAAGCAAGTCATAACCTTCTTCTGCTCTGGCCTTCAGAACAGCACATCAGATATTCAAAGTTTAGATTGCATTGATCACAGTGGTAGCGAAACTCCTATCCAAGCTCTAAACCACAGGAAATGCTAACAAAGTGTTCGTCTTCGCCACTAGGACTTACTCTTAAGATGACAGGGTGTGGATGGTAGGGATTTTGAAACGTTCATAGCAACTCTGCTCAAAATAGACGCAGCTTGAAGCCGCATGACTTGCAATCACACTCGTACTTGTCATACATAAGATTATGATCCCAAACTCCGGAGCATGCATCACGGATGAAACTGAAGTCTCTTCGGAACCTCAAAGGATGTTTGTGGCTGAAATGGTTGATCTCTAAATATCCGAACTTCCCCTGCCAGCAAAAGATTAGAGTGATCACCACAACACATGGGTGGAAAAAGCTTCATGTATTGACATTTGATGTATGCTTTGTTTCATCATATATGTACACTTTAGACTGCGGTAAGAACCACTTCTTGGTGTATTCTGCATCCCGAAACACCTTACAGTGAAGCTTTTGGCCATGGTTTTGAGAGATGAGTCAAAATTTTGTCTCTCTTGATGGTCTTGCAAGGTGAGAGCTAGGCAGCTAGCCCTGTTAAATCTTCATTTACATTAACAGCTAGTTTATCTGTTTATGTTCTTTCCATATCAACTTTGATAAAGAGGCAACCTTTTCTAATTTTTTCTTCTGATTTTTATTTTTTATTTTTCATAGCAACTTTAATAAAGTGTGATAAATAGGTTATTATTATATACAAAGCAGTCAATCACATATGTAGTTCAGTTGCACTCAAGGCTGCTTCATCATCATCCCAGCTTGGGACAACATATGGAAAAGAGATGGCTTACATGTATGGAACACAGATCACAAAAGCTTATGGCATATAATTCTGAGAGCTGGATTAATGATATAAACTGAACAATTATTTGCCCTCTTCAACATTTTCTACTACATTTTTGTTCAATTAATTGTCAAGACCATTGCAAAAATTAATATTTTGGAAAATTTATTTTTATTTTTAAATACATCAAGTGAATGTTGATGTATTTTTTCAATGTCCAAGGTCAGAAGACCAAATCTTTATTCCCAGCCCAAAAAACATGATATTTGGTCAAATAGCTTGTTTATTTTTGCAATCATCTGTGTTTTTTTTAATTATTTATTATATTTTTTAATTATTTTAATATATTTTTAAATAAAAAATATTTTAAAAAATAATTATTACCACGTAACAAATCCAACATAAAAATAATATTATAGATGGAGTGTACAACCCATGATTTTTATTTTATTTTATTTTTTAATTTTTTTTCTTAAAATGGCAATGGTTTGGACAATTAAAAAAAGAGAGGAAGTTTCATCATCTTAAGGGGAAAAAAACTATCCTGTTTCATCTAAGTTTTGTTTGGATCATGAGTTGTGGAATGAAATATTCTCATTGTGAGCGGGGCAAATATTTTTACAAGAAATCTCTGTCCAACCTTCCTACAAAGATAGTTTCTTAGCATAAAAGATGTTGGTATAAGTTAACTACGTACCTAGTTTTGAAAGAAACTGTCCAAGTTCCGAGTTAGTGGGTCAATGGGTCGACTCACCAGTCAATTAGAGTACTGATTTGGGCAGTTAACTGTTATCTCAAGTTGTACAGATAGAAGTCAGTAGTGACTAGAGGTAGATAGAAAGTAAAGTTGGTGTTTTTTGAAATAAAACCCAGAACACCTCATTTTCCCTCTTAAACGGATCTCTCTGGTCAGCTTCTAACATACATGGGAGTGAAGAACTTATGGGACATCTTAGAATCATGCAAGAAGACCCTGCCGCTTCACCATCTCCAGTGAAGTTTTCATCTTTCTTTTCTTTTATTTTTCCTGGCAACCAAAAAGACCACAACTTTATGTTTCTTTTTTGAATTTCTTGTTTTTGTTGTGTTTTAGGAACAAAAGGGTTTGTATAGATCTGTCTTGTTGGATGGTTCAACTCCAAAATGTAAACAAAACACACTGCGGATTGGTTAAAGACAAGCCTTATATTAGGAATCTGTTTCATCGTCTAAGAGCTCTCATTGCTTTGAATTGCAGCCTTATTTTTGTTGCTGGTATTTATTTTTGTTTTCTTTGTTTAAGTGGGTTCTTTTATTTTCTTTGAATTTTTCCCGTCAATAATAAAAATTGGGTTTTTAATTTTTGTGAAATAAAATGGGGTGTTAAGTTTTAGTCTAAAGGTGTGATTTTGTTGCATAGTGGGAATTGACATTTAATTTTGATGGATAATAGTATTGGTGATATTTTTATTATGATTAAAGAAGCTATTGAATCACCTATGAATCTTTAGTATCTCATTTGCTGTTGACTGTTTGTGAATTTAAGGAGTATGTGTTTTACTTGTTTTAAGAATTTTGAACTGTGCTAGCTTTGTTGTATTGTTGTATGGTAGATGGATCAATCCCTGCTATCAAATTAGCCACTTACCGTCGGCGCTTGAATTTAGGACTTGAGGTAGGCAACTGTCACCGTGCCATGTTCAATTTCTTTTATTCATGTGTACGCAGTTGGATGGTTTTTATTTTATTTTATTTTTTTTAAGTTTCTCCTGGTTCTTGAATTGAAAAGGGTTTCTCTATGCTCTAGGTTACCCAAGATGAAACAAATTCACAAAAAGCTTGCTCACTTCGGAGAAACATGGGATCAGAGTTCTCATGCATGATCAAAGAAGCAAAAGATATTGGATTAGCACTTGGGATCCCTTGCTTAGATAGGTAATTTTAGCAGAATTTGGTTGGTTCTTTTTCTTTTTTGCCTCTACTCTGCTGAAAGTAATATTAGAGGTCTGAACTGTAATATATATATATATTTTTTTTTTATCTTCTCTCTTTCCAAATGCAGCATTGAGGAAGCTGAAGCACAGTGTGCATTGTTAAACACAGAATCATTGTGTGTAAGTAGGAATTTTATACTCTTGAGTTCTGTTTGGATTATAATTTTATACTCTTGAGTTCTGTTTGGGTTAGGAAATACTTGCCAATTTTCTCATCATTATGATAATGATTATCAGGATGGTTGTTTCAGCTCAGATTCAGATGTCTTCCTTTTTGGTGCAAGGACCGTGTACAGAGACATATGCCTTGGTGGGTGGATAGGGATTCTTTCACAGTTTCACTCTTGAAATGTTTAAATATTGGCTTTCAATTGAGTATTAACACTGCTAACCATTTTATGTTGAATTAGGAGAAGGACATGTTGTTTGTTATGAAATGGAAGAAGTAGAAAGAAAACTTGGGTTTGGGAGGAACTCGTTGGTAATTTCCTAGTTTGTGTTTTCTTTCAATAACAGATGAAGCATGTTGATTTCTAACAGTAGACCTTGTTACTGTTGCATTGAGTGTATTCCTTATAACATGCATCCTTATCAAATGAGTGCATTTACAGAGGTGGTTCGTGGCTCTTTTAAATTAAAGATTTCACCTTCATTAATAGGCAGTGGACTCTGATGAAAATAGTTTTACCATGGCCTCAAGTTAATTTCTTGGATTTATTATTCCTCAGTTCAACATGTTTGATGCCATGTGTGTGTGAAAGAGACTGACAGAGAAAGAGTGCCATGTATAGTCTCTTTTTTGTTGTCCTGACCCATTTCTTTGGCAATGATATGTTGTGCCTCATTGAAAGTTTATTTGATTTGTTTTTCAGCTAAGTTGAACATATAAAAAGCATATGATTTAGGAGCTATATTGCTTTGTCTGTCTTCTGCATGTCTTACCTGCAAGCCTCAATTCTAGAGTTTCTTAACTTATTTATCTTTTTTCCAGATTTCGCTAGCCCTTATACTTGGAAGTGATTACTCTCCAGGAGTTCATGGTCTAGGTCCAGTATGTTTGGTTATTCTGTTTCGTTTTGTTTTTATTTTCATGTTTTTTTAGTAACTCATATGTCCTTTTCCCAAATTCCTATCAATTATCTAGCAAATAGGTAATCAAATGCTTCCGCTATTTTCCCCCTTCCAGGAGTCAGCATGCCAGATTGTCAAGTCAATTGGAGATAGCAATGTCCTTCAAAAAATTGCATCAGAGGGACTGCCCTTTGCAAAGAAGATAAAAACTTCAAAGAAGCAGATGCGCAGTAAAAAAACAAACTCTCTGGATTCTGAAATCCATTTTAATGGTAAATAGTAGAACCTTTCTTTAGTTACATTTTGCTACCACGATCTGCAAGTGTACTTTAAAAATTCATGCTTGAAGTAAATGCAATAACTCAGATCTAGATCTAGATAAGTAGTCAGGAATGGTCTCTAGAATTAAGATATAGTTTGAGACTCCAAAATTATTGATAAAGCAACATGCTTAATGTTAGTACTTCCATACTGATCTGGTGGATTTTTTGTATGGCTGCTTTTCATAATTTCAGTTTTAAGTTTGTATTACATTAGTTATTTAAGATTACCTAGGTTGGTGACATGAACATATTTTTATCTTGGCATCCAAAATCAAATGACTAATTTTTCCATGGAAATTATGAGGTCAAATAGTTTGATTTTATCAGATGGAATATTGCAGCTTACTTTGTTGTAAAACACTTAAATGCTTGCGGCAGGAAGCGATAACAATTCAGAAAGGAAGAATGAGTGCTTGCAAGTGATTGATGCATATCTGAAGCCCAAGTGCCACCCAGCAGATTCTGATGCAGCCTGTAGGTAAGTTGTTTGCATAATTCAGTTGTTTTTGGTACTCATGCAAGTTATTGCATGAGCCTCCTGTTGCTCCCAAGGCGCCTTCAGTTGTCTTCTTGGAGAAACTTGAGCCTTCAAAAAGCAGTTTATAAAAACTTGTAAATTAAAACGGTGGCCAAGTAATTGGGCTTCTCAATCAGTCCCCTATTGTTGCAAGCTTGCTTATGAATTACTTTATCTTGTGCAGGGTTCTTTCTCAGCATCCATTTCAACGTCTCAAACTTCAAGGGATATGTGCTCAGTTCTTTGGGTGGCCTCCAGAGAAAACAGGTTCTTCTCTCAGTTGATTGGCACAGTCACTCACTCCCATGTGTATCTATGCATTATCTGCCTTACTACCCAGTTGCATGTAGAAGCAAGATTCTTACGCGAGCATCATTTGGATGTCTGGGTCAAGTCTCATGAAACATAGTGGCACAGCAGCAAAATTTACTAAGTTTTCTTATTTAAAAATGTGTCCCCTGTGGCTTTATGGTGTACAAGTGGTGGCTTATTGTCTTGACAACAAATCAAATTGTGGTTGATTTTGTTTCATGGAAGCTAGTTCATTAATTGCTGCATTTTTTCAAATTGATACAGATTCTTTAAAAGTAGTTAAACATGTATTCTTGAAAAGTCTTTTAAATTTTAATTTTGAAAGTCCCAACTCTAAACTTGGTGGGGAAGAGGAATAATGGATATATGGATTTGGGAGCATCACACACAATGTCCTCTTGACTTATATGCTGTCCCTCTGATAATGTAGTGATGTATGCATAGCTGATGTCATTTATTCATTCATTTGTTAGCATTCTTCTGCTCCTCCTTTGCCCTTCTCATTTGTTAATGCTATTGTCTTTTCTTGGCTTAGATGAGTACACCCTTCCAAAAATTGCTGAAAGAGACTTGCGGAGATTTGCCAATCTGCGATCAACTTCATCAGAGTTAGGAGTTAATCTTCCTCTGCAAAAGGTAGGGATGAAAATACCAATGATCAAGTACATCTGTCTAAATAATATAGGAAGAAGTTTATTTTATTTCTTAAACGTCATGCATAATGTAATCACTTCATTTACCCTAATTTTATTGTCAAAACATGATTGCTGGAAATATGCTAATACATTATTCTCACAATTTGTATTATCATGAGGTTGTGTGCTATGGTGTTGGTATGCTAATTTGAGTCTTCATTTACCATCAGTTATCTTGTACACAACTAGCTAAACCTTCTCAATGGCAGATACCAGTTAAGTGCCCTGTATCTGGAGTTGTTAAACAGAGAAAGGTTCAGGGAACAGAATGCTTTGAGGTGTTGTGGGAAGGGTTTGATGGACTTAAAACCTCCATAGTTCCAGCAGATCTCTTAGAGAGGTATCTATTATTGTGGTCATTTTCTTATTAGCACCTTTATATCAATTTTATTTTGGTAGAATTTTTGGCTGCATATTCGTGTTGAGTGGAATGGGATTGTTGGCCTTTTGCAATTGATAGAAAATGTTTTAAAAACTAACTCAAAAACCTATAAAATGGATTTTCAGTCTTTAGTCTGACCTGCTTGATGCATAACATTTCATGGTCATCTTTTTTTTTCTTTTGTAGTAGTCTTTCATCTTTATTTTTTTTTCTATTTTGTTATGAAGATTAATTTTTCTTCTTTCTTTATCTCAAGTGCTTGTCCGGAAAAGATTGCAGAGTTTGAGGAGAAAACAGCTTTGGGAAAGAAACAAAATCAACGCAAACCTGGATCAAAGAAATCAGGAAACAGGCTTGCTATGGCCGAAATTGATTTAAAACTCCAAACTTTGCTGCTTGACATTGAATCAGGAAGCAATACTGCCTGTAGCACCTCCTTGTCATCAAAAGCAGCAATTTCAGAAGATATGACTACTTCAACTGCGGCTAGTCATACAAAACTAGATCCACGTAATGCTGGTTCTAGAGCTGCCTTGTTTACTGATACCAGTCAGTATGAGGTCATTGATCTCTGTAGCCCCTCTCCCGTAGCCCGAACTCGTACTGTTTCAAGATGTCAACGAGTGAATGATCAACATAGTGAGGTGATAGATTTGAGTGAATCAGAGAATGAAATGTCACCTGAACATGCAAGGAAGGCAAGAGCGCTTAGACTGTTTATAGCCAGTATTAGGGATGGTATGTCATGAAGACCATGAGGGAAATTTAGCATGTAATGAGGTGATTCTGTTGTGCATTTAAATTGGTAATGGCAGTGCATCTTCTTCCATCAGTTCTCTTTCCCTGCCTTCTCCTTTTTCTTGTCCTATTCATAAGAGCTCGTTATTGTCCATGAATTAAAATTAATTCTAGATAGGTCCTTTTTTTTTCTTTTCGTTTTTAAAGTCCCCATTATTTTTTATATATTTATTTTATAAAAAATATATTTATAAATAAATTCTTTTAACAAGCATATTGCTGAAAAATTGGTCCTTGGTTTTTATTTATTTACTGATTTTTTTTCCCTTTTTTTTCCAAAATTCATTAGTTTCCTACTTTTTCCCTGATAATTCTTATTCTACTTTTTGATATTCTGAACCTTTTATTTCTCTTTTTTCTCCTTTATAAAACACACGTAAAAAATAGCTCAACTAGAGTAGATGGGCTTCCATATCTTGTTAATTACCAAGGAGCCAAATACTGCCCCAAAGCTAACCACGAATCCAAGTGCCGTGCTCACGTAAAACCCATCAACTTCCTTGTGCTTCTTGTACTTGATCTCCACCTTCAGCTTTAGGCGACTCGGTTCAGTTCTCTGCTAGGGGAGTCCACACAGTTTGTTGGCAATGAAACTGGATGCATCAAAGCTCCCTGAGAACTGAAAGGGCATGTATTGTGCTTCCATCTCCTTCTAATCACCAAGGAGCCAAACATTGACAGAAGAGTTAAACCACGAATCCACAGTGTGCAGTTTGGGATCCACGAAGTTCATGTTCAAGAAAGCTGTAGGCACAGAGCTCTGCAGCACTCGAGTGCTTTAAGGGTTTTTTCCAGTCATGTTGTTGTATGCCTAGTCCAAGTGACTCAAAAAACATCGTCCCAGACATGCTTCGATCGGGAATTTCGCCAACAAGTTCTGTTCACAGAAAAATTAAGAGATTCTAGTTTAATCTAATACGATATTGAGGTGTCATGTAGAATATTATCCTCATTCATTGTCTATAGAGAAGACAACAGGGTCACGAGGGATGAAAACAGAATTGGATTGAAACCAAGAACTGAGTCATCAGGTCCATGTCCAAGGCATTCATTGAAGTTGTCCTACGTATATTCACCGAGAATTCCAGCACGCATTAATTTCATTCTAGCAGCTGCATTAATCTCATTCATTGCCTTCACATGTTCATCTGAATCAATATCCACAATAAGTGTCTTAACTATCTTGAATCCATAATGCAACATCACCCGTGGTTTAAACTAACAGTCACAGTCTTCCACGATGTAAAATATCAGCTGTTGCTATTCTTTCTGGCATATTTCTCAAAGCATTTGAACAGTTATCCCTTGAAGGCAAGGCAAACACTGAGTGGCCTTAGACATGAGAAAAACTGTAGTTACCACCACCACTAAGCATTCGCAAAAAGACATTAAATGTCCAAAAACACAACATCGACACATTATTATTGAATTGTGTTATAATTGAAACAATCTGATATGGGCATGCCTTTTTTTCAGATTTTCAAATGGATGATGGAGAGTTTAATCAGGTATCATCTGTATGCAATTCATCTAAGCTCAATAACTCTGGACATCGTGTGCAATGGCTATACAATGTCCTCTTTCTAAAGCAACACGCCAATATCAACAATTGTATTGACATTTTAGTATGCAGAAAACTGATGCAAAGTGATCAAATACTACCAAGTGAAAAGGAAAAAAAAAAAAAAAAACAGAATAGCAGAAGCTAAACAAACACATCAGATCATCTGCAACTCCAAAAGCACAATGGCAATGACGCTACTATAAATTACTACACTTTAGCATGTTTTTTTAAGGTTAAGGATGGCATCGTTCCCCAGGATTACAGATACCGCTATCCTTGCCACTAAACTGAACTTCCTTCCTAGCAATTTGCTGCTCTCCAAGAAGTTGAGACGGCCAAGAATCAGCAGCGGTTGGATATCTAGCATGTGGTTTCCTCACATTCGAGGTGGCCATTGGAAGACCTTGCACATGATCAGGACAGAGAGGAACCACAAAGACAGCTGGCGTCTGCTGCAATGCAGCAGCAGCAGCATCCACATCAGGCAATCTGAACGAGTCTCCTGGAAAATGTGGCGGTTGCTGAAACTCTGGAGGCGGCACATTTAGGACAGGTGTTGATTGCGCAGCCACTCTCGATTCCAGTTCACCCTGCAGTTTCCCAATTTGATTTTCTAAGACAGAATTCTCCTCCCTCAGCTCATTTTTCTCAACAGTTACATAGCGAGATTCAGATAAGAGAGCTACATTATCCTTTTTGAGGGACTCAATCTGTGTAAGCAAGTCCTTTAATAGCCGAGTCGTTTCACACAGTATAGAAGCCTTTCCAGTATTTGGCTCACTCAACTCTGTTCAAGAAATGAAAATTCTCCAAAGATTCAATTCAATTTTTCATGGATACAAAAATTAAAAAGAAGAAGTTCCCACTGAAAAGGAAAGGGAAAAGAAATTTACCAAGAGCAGAGGCCAAGTCAAGAAAGAGCTCATTCAATTGCTCACGCTTCAGCTTCTCCCTCTCAGCTTTATGAATTCTTCTCGGGACTTTCCCCTTATTCTTCCCAGCAGGAAAGCTCCTGTTCCACACCACAAACACCATCAATTTAATTCATCAAATAGTAAAAATAATAATAATAAAAATAATTTTGATTTGCATTACAGTTCAGCCAAATTAACTAAAACCTACCGATTTCCAGTCACCTCCTCCACTGTTACATCAGGCTCTGAGCCCGTGCTCATCTCAGTCAACAAAATCTGCAAAAGAAAATAGCGAAAACCCCATTAGAAAAAAAAAATCAAATATTCTCCTTTTCAAGTGATTTCTAAAAAATAAACAAAACCCAATTCAGATTTCACTCTCATTTTCCAATCCTTCATTCAAAAAAATAAAATTAAAACAAACCAAACACGAAAAACCCCAGATGAAAATAACGAATAATCATAGAATTCAAAGCCTTATACCTCAAAATCAGAGCCGAAAAAATCCCAGAAAGAAAAAAAGTAAAAGACAGGCTTCCAAATCTTTGATTGAAACAACGTTGGCTGAAAGACAAGTTCGAGAGAAAACAATAAGATTTGTTCGAATTAATTAATAATACTCAATAATAAAGAGATAAAATGGGTCAAGCGGGAGACTGGTTTCTGAGCGTGTGTGGGTGGCGGGACAGGAAGGAGCGTGGAGAGCATCTGCCATTTGGATGCATTGAATCCAGACGCGCGAGGCTGGCACGTGTTCCTTTTTGTCGTTTGTACTTTTAGTTGTCCACGTGGGATCTGATTTTGGATGAAACGTCAGCGGAATAAGGAAGGGAAGCGGAGAGCGTGGCATCCATGAAACGGCCAAAGGCAAAGTGTCGAGTGGTTAGAACAATCCAAACGAGATGCGCGTGTCGTCCATGTTGACACTTTGAGTTAATTGGATTTGATGACGTGGCTGGTGTTTTATTGGTATTTGGTTTCTTTGAATTTATTATTTCTTAGACTGATTTTGATTTTTTCGGACGCGTTTTGAGCCCGTTGTTTGCTAAAATAGAGGACTTTTTAAACACTTTTTTATTGATTTTTTTTAATATAACACGATTTAATTTTTACTTTTGGTTTAGGAATAAGATTTTATTTTACTTTTCTAATATTAAAAGACATTCTTTTATTGTAGCTTTACTTAATTTTATTCAATTATTTTTCTAAATGCTTTTTATTATCATTTTATTAAATTAAATATTATTTTAAATTTTAAAATAATTCTAATAAATAAAATTATTAAATACAATCAGGAAAATAAATTGTATTGGAAGATAAAATATCTTAAATTATATTTATTTTTGGATTTTTTTTTAATTTAACCCTTAGTTATCTTTAAAGTTTTCTAACACAATCCTTCTACTATCTTGTAGGCAATATAAAAAGCAACAAATCAAAGAATATTTACTATATTTGTTATATCTCTTACATGTAAAACAATAACTATGGGCAATGGATTTTCTTCTTCTTTTCAAGAAAGAACCGCGGGCCAATGAAAAGCAATTTATTAATAAATGATTTCTTCATTTATTACTTCATTATTTTGGAGATAGAATATTACAATGCAAGCCAACGGACAGTTTGCAGACCATACATACATACATACATACATACATCACGTCAAGAAACAAAACACACAACCGAACACATTTTCTTTTCACCTTCTTCTCCGTCCGTCCACCTTCAAGTCCTCCACCAGCCCATAAAAAGATTGAAGTTTTTAGGTGGTGAAGTACCATATTAGCCCTATAAAGATTTTCTACATCTAAACCAACACACATTATTTATGATTTTTCTTCAGGTTGATCTGTTAGGTTTGATACTTCCTAGATTAGTTGGTGAAATCTAGCAGAGCATAGGATTCTGCTTCAGCTAGTCCCTATTTTTAGTGGGCCCAAAGAAGATTATATTTCAAAAGGATCGAGCCCAACAAGTAATATTGATGATTTGTTAATGGTGTTGAACATGAAGTTTTAAGAAATTAAATTGATAATTATTAGGCAATTGGGTGTGTAATGGTCGCATTCTCCTCAAGCATGAATCACTGGTTTTGTACCATATTATTATAATTATATAAGAAACTCTAAAATATATAGTGTTTTCATTGTAGTAACTAACAATG
>Ga0325411_1001065_pt1 | contig 30071 bp, 14 predicted proteins | sample PopdelMetagenome_13_FD_206181 | JGI IMG/M metagenome (GOLD analysis project Ga0325411, IMG submission 206181) | Populus deltoides microbial communities from Bellville, Georgia, United States - Xylem-PdIQD-R4 | ecosystem: Host-associated > Plants > Phyllosphere > Stem > Wood/Secondary xylem...
CATCTCCAACCGGAAAGCTAAATAAAAAGCTAAATTCAAAAAAATATCTTTTTAACTTTTGTTTTTTTAACAACTTCAATAGTGCAGGTAAATGAATAGTTAAAATAGTTATTTAATTTGTGCAAAGCCATTTCTGCATGTTTCTATAGAAATGGCCAAATAAAATTACCGTTGCCAACGACTATTTTTATAGTCGTTGGCCAACAGTTTCTTTTCCTTTAAAAGCAAATGGAAAGAAACTTGTAAATTTTAAAATCTTGTATTGTGCCTCACCCTTCTCTCAAATTTAGAAAAAGAAGAATCAATTATTCTCTGATTAATTAATAACATCGGTTGTGTTAATTAGCTGAAATTAAAAGATATGTTTGTTTAAAAACTTTTTCTATTTTCTTTTTAATATCTCTTGATTTTGTAGACCTTTTGTTGTTAATTTGATATTTGTGATGATTTTTATTTCTTTGTTATTTTATGTTTTTGATACGGGTTAAGGAATACAATTTTTTATTTATATTGTTATCTTTGACAAAATTGAGAGGAAGTAATAATGATAGCTGATATTGATAAAAATATAGAGTGACATATTTAAAATTTATTTTTGATTGTTTGTTTTAATTTGAGGTTAATTATATTTTATCTTGTTGAAAATGCAATTAAACCAATATATCAATCCTCTTTTAGTTCCAAAAAATGGTCAAATTGTAATGTTAGAACAAGTATAAAGCAATGTTTATTATTAATTCACTCATATGGAAACTACAAAATTGCTAGACATTGAATGTGCGCTTCTTTTACACTCTCTTATAAGGTTTTAACTTGATTTTTTTTAATGTGGATGAATTTAAATTTTCCAAGCTCTTTTACCAACTTTCTTATAAGTGAGTCAGAAGATATTCTCTCTCAACCAAGTGATTCTAATCAATTAATTGATAATTTAACATACTCGAATTTAAATGTCCATACAATAAAAAAAATCACAAAGAAGTAAAAACTTGAAAAGCGAACACATGAGTATTATCATCAAAATCAAAAGCATCATAAAAATTAAAATTAGAAAGATTCATGATGAATTTTAATGAAATATAACAAAGATTGAAGAGAAAACAATAATGAGAAAAAATGTTAAGGTATATGAGAATATTTATAGATGGATTATTTTTTCAAATTTTGAATTCTTAAAATGTTGACAATTATTTTTTTCAAAATTTAAAATTTAAAATGATAGCGGCCATTTTTTCAAAGTTTGAAATTTTAAAATTTAAAATAATTTGAAAATCAAAATTTAAAATATTGACAGTTTTTTTCAAAGTTTGAATTTGAATTTACTTTTAAAAAATTAAATTTTTAACAGTGACATATCAAATTAAAAATTAAACATATTCATATAAATAAATTTTAAATTTAATTTTAAATTATATCTTTTAACTTTCATATTACTTTTATAAATTACTCATATTAATTATATAATTAATAACATCATAATTATATTATATATAAAATCTCTAAATTAGTTATATAATTATATTAAAATTAATTTAACATGAAATATATTAAAATACAATTGGTTTTTCTAAATAGCTTTTTATCATTGGAATACACATAATCAAAAAAATTATATTTATACTATTTAAAAAGCCATTTTATCAATTTGGCTCTTTAATTTAGCATTTTGTATTGGAGATGCTCTTAGGCTAGGTTTCTTGAGTCCAAGAGAGTGTTAGCCTGCATGCTTAGGTGCATTTGTTTTTTTGGTTTCTAAGTTTTATTTTAGGATATTTTTTTCTTCATTAATTTCTATTTTAGAATATTTTTATACACATATGATTTTGAGTCTCATTTTTAAATTATAATGTTTTCTAAATCTAAATATAGTTTTGAATTTTAGAAGAATAAAATCTAGCACATTTTTACTAGGGAAGTAAAAAACATAAAAAAGTTGTAGATGGAATAGAATTTTTTTCCGCAATAACAAAGATTTGATAATTAATGATTTATTATTCTTAGATAGTTTTAAAACTATTTACAAAAATAAATACTTAAAAATAATTTTAACATTATAAAGTTTTTGGTTAGCATTTAGAAGCAACTAGATCATTGACTTGCACTACACCACGAGTGAGGTTAATTTTTTTCTGAATGTCAAAAAAATTTAAGCATCGCTAACATATTTTCTAAGAGGAAAAAAAAACTAATCATGAATTCAAAATTTGATCAAACAACATGAGACGGTGGTGTATTGAACGATATTAAAAAAATTGGGACAACAACTACAGGATTGACTTGAGTCACACTGAACCAACCATCCAAACTCGCAATTTAGGTCATTAAACTATGATATCCCTATAAAAAAATAAATCGAAACAAACTATGAAGATTAGTTTTCAATCAACCAAATGGTGAATGATGAGATTGATAAAAATAAATATTCAATTAAAAAAAGGATAAAAAAATTCAAGTTTACCCGTCAAGCCTGCAATCTAGGTCATGCACCTAATTAGATTTAATTTTTTTTTCTAAGACCTTTTCATTTAATTATATGACAGTCAGACACATGAAACTCTTTTATATCATATAATAGTTTTTTTTTTTAAGAACATATAGGACATATAAGTGAAACTGAAATAACATAAACAAGTCTATTTTTTTAAAAAATTAAATAACAAAAAGATGCCTTTAAATAAAAAAAATAAAATGTTTTTTTAATAATAGAAAAATGCTTCAAATAACAAAAAAAAAGAACAAATATGTTAGGTACTTAGGCTGGACCACGTGCACGCCAGGGCTCTTTTATATTTTCCCAAGGCAAACGACACATCATATGCTTTTTTTTAAAAAAAAAAAGTCGTCCACTCTCTAAATGTATTTTTTTTAAAATGTTACAAATGACTTATTGTCTGCAGCCTTAGAGTCCGGAGATTGAAGGGTCACCAAAAAATTAGGAAAAAGGGTATTTTATAATAAAAAATCTATTTACAATCATTTGTTTACCCTAAAATACTTAAAAACTAAGCAAACCAGTTTATGCCTTTAAATAACCCAAAATCCAATCCAAAAAAACAAAAAAAAAATTAACTTGAAACCCAAAAACATCTTAAGGTTAAATCTACTTTCTCACGCAATTTGAAGGTAAAAGAACACCCAATGGAACTCCCCTCATTGAATGGAATATATTAACACTAATATTGATATTTTTAGTGGTCAGAATCAGTGTCAACCAAGATTTTTTAAAACACCACGTAAAATCTAAACATTATAAAGATACCTTGAGCCTTTAATTTAGGAAAAGAGAGTGATTTTTTTTTACATTTAATATCAGTAATCCATGTTATCATTTTGATCTCATGGTTAAATTTAATTCGTTATTTAACACATTCATATACATTACATAAATCATACAATTATGATTTAAGTTTCTAGTTCCTACTGAAATTTCAGCAATCTTCTCTATCCAGGTCACTAAATAGTTCTTCTTTCCTTAGGATATCTACAAAGCAAAAGATCGAATTTTGAATTCTCATAGACTACCATTATTCTTATAAGTTGGGCCTCAGACGATATATTCAACTCATCATCAAATTATCCTAATAACATATATATTCTTGTTGATTATACACATATCATAAACACTTGATTCAACCTTTCTAAATCTTAACCTCATTTTAACGTTACTAGTAACAACTCATCACCACACAATCCCCATCAATCCATTGTTGTCAAAGTCACGAGTTGACTCGTAAAATCATATGATTTTACAATTTAACATGTATATAACGTGTAAAATCAGGTTAAAAACTTGAAAACCAAAAAACTCGGTCAAATCGGTAAAATCAGACCAATTTTATGAGTTTGACAAAAGTTAAAAATTTATTAACTCCATGACTCTAAGTCTCGATACTCCCTAGTCCCCAGTCTCCCCTTTCCCCTTTGCCTTTTCTTAAATCTCAAATTCCCAACCCTAGCAGGCTGACACTAGCAACGCAGCTAGTTCCACAACTCTCTCTCTCTCTCTCTCTCTCTCTCTCAAAACACACATTTTTTTTTACTTCGTTTGTCTTTGATCTAATTGTCTCCACTCTCCATCTTCTGACCTAGTTGTTTGTAGAAACCAAATGTCCAGACCCTATATTTTTTATGACTGATGCTTTTTCAGCAGGTGGCTTTAATGCAGTCAATAGAAGAGGACAAGTTTTGTTTGCCACTATAAATGAAGCAACAATTGTGCCTTTCGTTAGTGGCCAGGTTTGCTTGCTGGATTCTCTCCTTTTCTGTCATGTTTTATTATACGAAAGAGGACCATCAATCTTATATCATTTTTTGGTGGTTTGGCAGTTAAATAATCTCGAACTTGCTGTTAATCTTGCAAAAAGAGAAAATCTTCCTGGTGCTGAAAATCTAGTAAACATATTATTTTCTGTTAATCTTTTCTTCTTTCTCCTCATCTTTGAGATTAATCAAGTTAATCTTTCCAGTACTGCAATGGGTTCTTGTACTCGGTATTTGTTGTGACAAGTAAAAAGAAGAAAGGTTAATCAAACATTAACTTGACATGCATATAAAAAAAATTATGTGGTTGAGAAAACATGAACAAAAATTACTTGCATCCTGTCTGAATTGGTCAATAGCAGAAACTATAGCATTATAGAGATCAAGAATTACAAATGTGCTTTTGTTTCCATCATCAGTGTTTAATTTTTCCAATGTTTTCTGTAATACCTGGTTGTGAATCTTGGCGTTTTTGTTGGATTCTTCATCGCAATTCTGATATGAGTTTCTCAGCTTGTAGTTGCATACCAAAAAAGGATAAAAGTCTTTGTGAGCAAATTATTAATAGATTATGGAATATTTTGTTAGCTAACATAGGATAGCAACTATATATCATGCATTGAACTAAGATTTTGAGATTGCAATTATTTCTTATACATATATCCTTTCATATCTGCGTGTATAGAGATTGATTCCCATATATTCTTGCATTTCACTGTACAAAAATAAATAAATACAAAGTTTATGTACTTTTAAGAGAGAGAGAGAGAGATGATAGGCTAGAAAAAAACTATAAATAAAGAAGAACATCTATAAGTTTTTTTAAGGAGTTATGTGACCTGTAAGATGGAATTGGATCAAAGAATTAATTTGTTACAATTAATGTCCTATGTGTGATATCCTCCAGCTATGACTTGCATCTGTTTATTTAACCCAAAGAGAATAAACATTGATAACTCTTCCAAATACATCAGCCTAAATATGAAAAGGACTAGGATACCAAAAGAAAAAAAAAAGGAAATGTGAAAGAAAAAGAAAAGGTAGGTAATGTTTGACATAAATCACAAGTTTATTACCATATAAACTTGAATGTCCATCCTTTATGGAAGTCAATTGTAATTTCCCTAGTGTTAAGAAAAGGGACTTGAAATGAATATCACCTACTCTAACAACATTTGTGATCAACACCAAATTAAATTTAGAGTGCTTGTTTGGAGTTTGGACCAAAACAAAGCGTATTAATGAGATGAGCTAAATCTATTTGGTAATAGTGAATACTATATTGCTTCAATGTATGAGCTAGAAGATCATAACTAGTCACTGTATAAATAATCTATAAGCATATGGAATATTACAATATTAAAAATCAAGTTAATTATAATGTCAAATAATTTGATAGAAAATTCTGAAAGCTGACATGTTTTAGGTTTTGCTTTCATACTTTTTACTCTGGTTGTTAGATGTATATTTCATTGTTAATTTAATAATAATCCAAAGATTTTGTAAAATTTAACCATAAGCATGTATTTTTTTTATATATTTTATCCAACTCTTTGCACTATACATCCTTGTTGGTGCATATATTGATTCTTGAACTGTATGATACATGGCATCTAAAAAATTACCAATGGCAATGGACTTGACATGGGATGGCGCAATATGGTATAGATGTTGATAAGAATTCAAGAAAAGTTCAGTGCAAGTATTGTAAGAAATTTTTCAGTGGAGGCATTTATCGTTTCAAACATCATTTGGCTTGTACTCGAAAGGATGTTGAGTCAAACAGTAAGTACTAGAAGATGTAAAGAAGATGATTTTGAATGTTTTGGTGAAAAATCAAGAAGCAACTAAAAAGAAAATACAGATTTTCCAATATATTGGAAAAGATGAAAATAATGATGAAGGGAATGAAATTAGCTCAGTGGACAAGGGAAAAAGAGCAGCAAGTGGGAGTGCAAATACACAAACTACAATCAATCAACTGCTAAAAAAGGATCTTAAAGAAGAAGCATGTCGACAAATTATAAGATTTTTCTACACTAAAGCGATTCCATTTAACTGTGTAAAAAACTCTGAGTTTGTTAAGGCATTTGAATTGGTTGCAAAGCATGAGCCAGAGTTCAAGCCTCCATCTTACCATGATATTTAAGAGAAGTATTTTAAGCAAGAAGTAGATCACACGATGAACTTGCTTGAGGAGTACAAGCTAGAATGGAGAAAAAATAGGTTGCTCAAAAATGTCTGATGGATAGACTGATAAGAAAAGATGTTCTATTTGCAATTTTTTGGTTAATAATCATAAAGGGACAATTTTTTTTTATCATCGGTAGATACCTCTAATATATCCAAGACTGCTGATAAGGTATTTGAGATGTTGGATGCTACTATGGAGAGGATTTGAGAGGAAAATACGGTGCAAGTAATCACTGATAATGCTGCAAATTATAAAACAACAAGACAATTGTTGATGGGAAAGAGAAAATGATTGTTTTGGAAACCATGTGTTGCCTATTGTATTGACTTGATATTGGAAGATTTTGAGAAAAAACTAGAGGTTCATCAAGTAACTATTGCTAAGAGGAGGATAATCACCTCGTACATATATTCAATAACTATTCTTATTTTCATGCTAAGACACTTTACAAAAGAAAAGGATTTGATTAGGCCTACTACCACTAGATTTGCTACAGTTCATTCTTGGATGTTTGAGTGATTGTAAGATACAATTGATGACAATGTTTACTTCCATCTAATGAAGGTCATGTAGGTTTTCAAAAACAGAAGAAGAAAAGTGAATTCAAATTTGTGTTCTGAACAACAAGTTTTGGTATGATGTCACTATATGTATTAAAACAACATATCCTTTTATTAAAGTTCTTCGATTAGTTGATTCATATGAGAAACTAACTATGGGTTTTATATATGAAACAATGGATCAAACAAAAGAGAAGATACAAATGAATTTTGGTTTTGTGAAAAAAGATACCGATTATCTATCTTGCTGATTATTTATTTACCACTATCAGTTCATACATAATGTTTATTTCACTTTTATATTATTAATTTAATATTGATGATAATATTCTTATTTTTATTTTGTAGTTATATACCTATATAGAATATTATTGAGGCAAGATAGGAACCTCAACTTCACAGACCTTTACATGCAACAACTTATTGTTTGAATCTTCATTATCATTATAATCCTAATTTTAAAGTTAATGCCAACATTAAAATTGGATTATATTAATACTTAGAAATGATGGTACCTGATGCAAGGGAAATGTGTAAAATTAACTTACAACTTAATTCATTCAATGATGCAAAGGGGTTGTTTGGTATTGAGGCTGCCAAGATAGCAAGGGATAAAAAAAACTCCAACTAAATGGCGGGATTCTTATAAGGATGAATGTTCAAAGCTATCAAAGTTTGTAATTCGAGTTCTAAGCTTGACTTGTACTTTATTTGGATGTGAACGAAACTGGAGTGCATTTAAGATGATAATTTTTTTTTTAATTTTAATGTTTTTATATTTGATATGAATCTTATATGTTATCAATTTGAATTGCGTATATAGGTTTATACGAAACAAAGAAATCGTTTGTACTAGAAAAAAGTGAATGACTTGGTATTTGCAATGTGCAATCTGAAATTGAATGATAACCAAGTCAAAAAGCAAGCTAATGATTTTGGTGAAGTTTTAGATGATCTCTCATTTGATGAAGATTGGATAACCAGGGGAGAAAAACATGATGATTCTTCAAACTTTGATTTACTTGGTGTCATTGATAATGCAACACGAAGAAAAAATAGTAAAGAAGATGAAAGTTATGATAAAGAAAATTTTAATGATGCTAAAATGGAGTGTCATGGAATTGAAGATGATTTAGAGATTTATAATGATGTCAATCTAGATAATTCAAAGAGTTTGGAGTTAAATATTATTGACAATATTGGTGTTGATATTGATACTAGTAGTAGTACTAATGTTCATAATATTGGTGTTGGTACTAATAGTAGCAGTAATAATCCTTTAAATAGTAATGATTTTGCTAAATGTTTTAGGAACAACGAGGAAGATAATGGCAATGAAGCTGTTTTTAGTTTACATGACACACCAACAGATTATTTATTTTAGGTTTGATAATTTTTAGTTAATGAAATTCTATGAACATAATTGTATTGTACTGTATTTTTAAGTTATTTAACCATGTAAGAATTTTTATTTGAACTATGTATTTTAAGGTGTTTGAATATTTGTATTATTTATTTCACTTTTATTTTAATTGTATTATATTATTATTTACTACTTAACTGGAATTGTCAATATATAATTAGTTAAAATATTTTACTTACAATTTTATTATTTTACAATTCGAGTTTACGATCCGAGTTTATACTATATATTCTGTGTCGTGTCAAAAAGCATTTTTGACAACCTTGCATCAATTCATAACAATTACATTAACAATAGAATTAAATATTATGGTCAGAAAGTAAAACGTTCAATCATAGAATTCAATCTTAAAACATGATTGTTAAACTTTTAATAAGTTAAGCTTACATATCTAGTAAATATAAATATCCAAAATCACATGAATTTTAATTAATGCTATACATAAATCAATCATTAGAAAAATTATTGGATTATATACATATTTTCATAATTATTATCTAAGTCTAAGTAAAATATGAAGTAAAATGATTACTCTTGTCTAGTGGAGATTCTAGAACAAATACACACAAGCATAAATATTTAAACTTAAATATATTTTCTTAGCATATTAATAATTTTACTCTATCTTACTTATCACTCATATTCTTTGAAGAAAGTTAAGCAACACATTAGTTATCATAACAGAATAATTTTCCTTTATGATTCATATCACCATTTAAGCATTCATACTAGCACACAACTAAATCATTAATATCCTTTATAGATTTAGCCCTCAAAATCTTTTCACCTATGATTAGCTTACCCTTTTTAATGGTAACACCAACACAATTATATAATTTACTCTACTTTAGCAGCTTACTACATTCATTTCACCACTCGTGAAATGACATATTTAACCTTACAGTAGACGGGCATGTTGATCATGATAATTTACTCTACTTTAGCAGCTTACTACATTCATTTCACAACAAGCATTCATTGACGACCACCTTCAAGAATATATCATGATCTCAATGACTATATGTTCATTATCCATTAAGCATCAACCACCACCTTTACTTTAAGTTAACTACATTCATTAAATCATTTTAATACCCCACTCGTTGTTTATGACATTTATACATATGTTCCTCCTTTTTAGAAAAAAAAAGTTCATGTTCTTTGCTAGTTCCCACACCCCCCCTTCTTTTTTTTTTGACATATTTAACCTCTTACATTCATATATTATCCCAAATTAGTAAATATGACTTTTGAGTTTTGACTATACTTTTTAGTCAAACTCAATACCTTTAACTTTGACTTTAAGTTATTAATAGTGTCTTTTAAGATAATTTTTTAAACATGATTTGAAATCATTCATCTAGTGCATTATTATTATTATCCTATGTCTTAATCGGACCTCAAAATTCTTTAATCCATTTCTATAATCCCAACTTTTCATGGAAAATAACTGTGTACACTAATCCATTCTATTCATCATTCTAGCATGTAGTTCAAATAAACATATAACATCTCACATTTTCATGTATGTATATAATTTCCATTACAACTCCAATATTATATTCCAATTATTTATATCGACCTCTCATATGAACATTGAATTTCAAATAAACGTATAACATTCAATACAAACTTTGCATTTCTCTTTTATCTATTATATTATTTTTCCACAATACAATTATTTAATACTATAATAAAAATAATAACTATCTAAGCAATAGTTAAAAAATTTAAGAGTCGAGGTGTCGAACACCTATCTTGATCCTAAGTGTGTCCTGACACTCTTAAATGTTGTTCTGATCAAACAACCTTTTCTATTCCATCAAGGACACAACTCATCATGAACATATGAACTATCATAGGAACTCTATTCCAATTTCCCATTCAATTTATATTTTCAAGCCAATAATAAAGAAATTCATATGAGTAATGCACCTCCTGAAAAATCCAAGCCTTTCACATATTCAAGTCATATCCATCCATTTCTACATAATACATAGTCAATATTTAAAAATATAAACCATAAAAATAATATTTACCAATAAGCCGAAACACTCATGATGCAATCTATGAGTATTCCTTTATCTTTTTAATATATTCTCATATAATCACATACTTTCAATCATAACTTAACAATTTATAGTTCATAAATTCAATTTAAATCTCCTACTATAACTTTAGCCGAATCTATCCAAAAAAAGAGGCCAAAGCCGAATCTATCCTACTATGAGTATTCCTTTATCTATGAGTTTTCTTTTAAATTTGTTAACAATCCTATCAAACTCAATCATTAACATTTCACCTCACACAATTCAATGCAATTATTACAACAATTAGACTAACCAAATCAACCTCTTTTTCTCTTAGTCAAGGCCAAAGCTTCCCTTTTGAAGAGTCAAGGGTTCTATTTTAAGATTTCATATGATTAAAATAGCATGTGTATAATTTATATAAACTATCTCATAATTAATTCATTTTAATCTATAATTTGAGTAAAATTCAAACTGTTTTCATTTTATAGTTGATCAAATATGTGTTCAAAGGAAAACATGCTTTTACTTACAAATTTTTTCTTTATTCCACATTACCCATTAATTTTCTATGCTCAATTACACAACTTATAACAAGTTTAACATTAATAACTCATCATCCAATAAAACACTAAGTTTAATCACAAATTCATAAACTAGCATTCATGAAAATCATGCAAGAACTTATTAAAGCTAAAAACAAGGGTTTATCATCACTTGCCTACATCAAACCAAAAAGAGATTCCAAGGTTTCCAGCCTTTTTCTTCTTCTCCCTCTTCAAAGTCTTGATTCTCTCTCTAGCTGCCACTTTCTCTCTCTTGTTTCCTATAAATCCTTGTCGATAGATCCTTCCTTTCACTTTTTTTCTTTCATCATTTCACTTAATCTCTTTATTTTTAGTGAATTTCCTAAGAAAATTTTGAGAAAATAAAGGAGAGAAGCACCCTCTCTCTCCAAAAACATCCATGGATGTTGGAAACAACCTCATGTAGGCTAATTTAATGTTTAATTATAGTTTTGCCTTTCATTTAATATCCCTTGTATTTTCGCATAAATTATCTGGTTGTTGCCTAAATCAGGAGTCTTTATTCTAAACTCCGATTGACCTGCAAGTTCAACCCTAGGTAAGACATCAAATCAAGAGACTCCACATAAAATTCTAGCTCGATCCAACGGTTGAATTGAGAGTTATATTTAATATTGTAAGACTAGTTAGTTTGTTATTTTTTCGTTATAAATCTGAATTTTCTTATTTAGCTCTTTCATAAATCGCATCAATTATTTTATTGAATCCTTGAGATCATTTTTTTATCCCAATATATATATATATATATATATATATATACACACACACACACACACACTAATTATATCATTCGTAAACTTATTATTGTTTCACAATAACATTATTAATTTTTAATTGGGGTTTACACAAATTTTCTTGCAATTCTTTTTTAACCTTTTATTCCTCATTTTTATTGTTTACACCAACACTTTTTCATGCATTTCTTTCTTAACTTTTATTCCTCATTTCTATTGTAATTCTTGGATTTATTTTTCCATCCAACAAAACCCATTAATTTTAACTTTTCCTAATTCTTCCATCCAACAAAACTCGTTACTGATTTCACCACCTTTATGAATTTTTAACTAAATTTCTTAGTCCTCATTTTAACTTTAAATTTTTTTTTAAATTCATTTATGGATATTATCCCTTTCAACACACATAAAATTATTATTATTCTCATTATTTATCCATTTCATTTTATCCTGAGTTTCTATTCGTCGTCAAAGTCTTATTATCTCCGACCTTTTACGCAAGGGTTTACATTCTCTCTCTCTACCATTGTAATCCAGCAACTCTCTCTCTCTCTTCTCTCTCAAACTAGAGACTAAAAAATAAGAAAAATAAAATATTAGACCAAAATTGAATTTTAGAAAACTATAGGGATTGAAAATCTATCAATAAGAAAGCGGAAGGGTGAAAGTTAAGATTTCGCTCTAATTTTGAAAAAATAAACCACCTAGTTTCTCTGTCTTTTTTCACTTTGGTTCCCTTACTTTTGATCTTTCCCTTTATCAATAAATTAGTAGCAATTGGAAACAAACTTAACCACAAAAGGATCCAATCGAAGAGAAAACAAGTTTGAGTACTAAAATTAAATAGAACGCACTAATTGAATCTACGGTGATTTGTGAGAGGCTACTCAATACACGAGTGTACAATAAATTTGTTAATAACATACTAATATTGAATATTTAATTTTTAATAATCTTTCCTTTCTTAGCTTATGTTAATTTTCAACTTTTGATGCTAACCAAATTCTTTGACATATTTTAAAAGTTTGATTCGTATTCTATAATTCATTACTTAATTTTATTCTTTGTTTTACATAAATTTAGAATTAAATTTAAAATAATAAAACTCATCATTTAAAATTTGTCAATGTGCGCACAATCAAAGAAAGAAAGTTTGAATTATCATGTAGATTTGTGTCTTCTATAACACTCAAACACTCATTATTGACTTTTTTAGTCATTTTTTATTAAATAAATATTTAATTGTGTGTTTATTTTTTTCACTATTTACATTGAAAAGGTTAGTTTAACTTTAAATATAAAACACACATGTATTATTAAATACTACAACATACATATTAATTTTTAATTTTTGCAAAAAAAAAAATATAGGGCTTTTTTATATATAGACTTGATATATTTATTACTTTACACTTAGTCTATTTATTGTCATACTTTTTGTTTTTATCTTCATTCTTTTGTAATTTTCTCCTTAATTTTTTTTTTAAAACTATTATTTCTTATTCTTGACAAATGAAATATTTACCACTTTATACTTGTAGGCCCACACATGTGGATCTTTTTTTCCCCTTTCTTAATGGGGTGAATGACACTCTACACTTGCAAGCTCATGTGCCTGGGCCCTTTTTTTTTTTCTTTATTAATAGGGTAGACAACATGTCATTTATCCCTTTTAAAAATAAATCAAATGTGGGAGCCTGGCTTTCCAAGCCTAGTAGTCCATGACCTCTTTTTCTTTTTTAATTTCATTTTCTTAATTGATACCTTTTATAATATGTATTTTTTAAAATAATTTTTTAAGTTATATTTAAATTAATATTCATTTTCTCTAATTTTGATATTGTTTATTTGACCTTTTTTTAAATAGCAGTTGTTTTATTTTGTTTTGTAGAAATAACATCTTTAGATTTCTTGATTAAGAAAATCATGATATAGTGAATGCACTTGCAATATTGTCTTTTTTTTCCCTACTATGTTAAAAATTAACAGGAGATTCTACACATTTTTATTAACATATATGGTCATCGTTTTATTTTGTTATATATAAGTATTGACTTTTCAATTCATAATTATGTTTTTTACTCAAAGTCAAGAAAGCATGTTAACAACACCTACATATTTGTTTTTTTACGTTAGAAAAAACATTATGTGACCTGTAACGAGGCGAGTCATTGATGTTTTCATATTTTTTTTCATTTATTAGCACCAAATAGTTTTTAGTTCATTTAATTAAATGCATGGATAACCTTTTTAATTTATATTTATGATTTTCTTAGTTAAAAATAAGTTGAAAAAACTTGCATATTTTTTTATTAGAAACAATTTATTTAGCGCGTGACGAATCACGGGTGAAAGAGTTAGTAGCATATCTCATTAGCATCATATAGTATGCATCCACCAACACTAATTAATAGTGTCATATCGCGTGGTTAATGTATATGTTTGAAGCTTAACTTCATTATAACTACCTAATGTGTTCAGGCATCACTGCATATTCATTTTAAAATATATATTAAATCATAAATTCAAATGAATAAAAAAAAAAATATTGTAAGTAATGAAATGCATTACACATTAAATTGATATATAATTTTAATTCCTAAATATTATTCATATTTTAAAACATTTTATGAATTTGGGTTTTATCTTTATATGGTTTTATCTTAATCTTATGACTTGAGTTGCGAGTTTGACATGATAACTTTGGGTTGCCTCTCTTTATTTTTTAGGTTATTTTTTAATTGGGTGTTGTATTCTTTTTCAATTTATTTTATATGGGATTATCACAATCTCATAACGAGAATAACGAGTTTGACATGTTAACTTAGGTTAACTTAATTTTTTTTATTTTTAATTGAATATTATTTTCTAGTTTCTCCCACTAACAACTTAATCTTCTTACTTTTTTTATATAGTTTGTTTTTTTTTAATTTTATTATTCAATATTAGGTTGTTTGAGAATTGGATTTCATGATTTGTTTTCAATTTGCTTTATGTGGCGTTATCCTAATCTCATGGATTTTTTTTATTTCAACCTTTGAAATTTGATATGTTGGAAATAAAGCTTTTTTACTTTTTACTTTTATTATTCAATATTAGGTTGTTTGAGAATTGGATTTCATGATTTGTTTTCAATTTGCTTTATGTGGCGTTATCCTAATCTCATGGATTTTTTTTATTTCAACCTTTGAAATTTGATATGTTGGAAATAAAGCTTTTTAATTTTTACTTTTATTTTCTCTTATGAAGTTTTTTTGATCTCATAATCTAAGTCGAGGGTTTAACAAATTAACCTGGATTGATTTGATTTTGTTTTCCTTTTTAATTATTTTTTTTCAATTTAATCCTTTAACGTTGAATTAGTAGGAAATTAAGCTTCATGATTTTTTTTAATTTCTATAGAGTTATTCTGATATCATGATTTATATTGTGAGTTTGACGGGTTAATTTATGTTGACTCTAACATTATTTTTTTTGTCTTATTTTTTATTTAATATTTATTTTTTCAATCTTATCTTTCAATATTGAATTGATTATGAATTGATCTTAATAATTTTTTTGGTTTAATTTTTATAATATTATTATAATTTTATGATCTAAGACTTATATTTGACAATTTAACTTAGGTAGATCCAATATATTACTGTCCCTGTATTTTAAAAAAAATTTATTTAATATATCATTATATTAATTTTTCAAAAAAAATATCTATTATCCATGATATTTAAAATCATAATTAATTTTTTATTAGAAAATACATCAACCATGCTTATATACTTTTTTTTCATAATTGCCCGCGCGCCAACAATCTAATTGAAAACTAAAAACAATTTATAATTTCCCTGGAATGGCCTTTCCAGGAACTACTGTTGACAATTGGGCCTGACTATCAAAACGACTTTCAGGCTTTCAGCATCAAGTAGGTCAACACTACGACGTCGAATACACGAATCCTCTTAACCGGCAAGATCTGTCTCAACCATCTGCCACCATTTAGCATCGAATCCACATCCTCAAGAAAACTCTCAAGTCTTTTCTCCTCCTCCTCCTCCTCCTCCTCCACCACCACCGCCACCACCAAACCAACAGCCTCCTCTCAAAATGAATAAACCACCGCATCTTCTCCTCCCTCTCGTCCTCCTCGTCCTCCTCTCCCTCCTCTTTCTCTCCACCGCCGAGATCAAAACTCTATCAATCACCAACGACGCACGCGCCATGATCCTCTTCGAAAAATTCGGCTTCACGCCAACTGGACACGTGAAAATCTCTGTACACTCCGTCTCCGTTGCCTCTTCTGTCAACGCTCCAAATCCCGTCTCTTCACGCCTTGGTTTTTTTCTCCTTTCCGAAGAATCTCTCCTTCAAGTCATCCTCGAGATCCAAGAAAACCCTAACTTCTGCGTTCTGGATTCTCACTACATTCTATCTCTCTTCACTTTCCGTGATCTCTCACCGCCTCCGCTCTCGTCTTTTAACCAATCTTATCCAGTCACTGCTCCAAATGAGTACTCACTCTTCTTCGCCAATTGCGCGCCGGAAACGCGCGTGTCCATGTCCGTAAAGACTCAGGTGTATAATTTAGACCGCGACGGGTCTATGGATTATCTTTCTGCTGGGTTAACGCAATTGCCTTCGTTATTCTTTCTTTATTTCCTTGCTTATGCTGCATTTTTAGGGTTATGGATTTATGTTTGTTATAACAATAAAAGATCTGTTCACCGGATCCATTTATTAATGGGTGGGTTGTTACTTATGAAGGCTCTTAATTTGATTTGTGCCGCTGAGGATAAGCATTATGTGAAGGTTACCGGGACTCCACACGGTTGGGATGTGTTGTTTTACATTTTCCAGTTTATTCGTGTGGTTTTGTTGTTCACTGTTATAGTTTTGATTGGGACTGGTTGGTCATTTTTGAAGCCGTTTTTGCAAGAGAAGGAGAAGAAGGTGCTGATGGTTGTGATTCCACTTCAGGTGTTGGCTAATATAGCTTCCGTTGTGATTGGTGAAACTGGTCCCTTTATTAAGGATTGGGTAACTTGGAATCAGGTGTTTTTATTGGTTGATATTATTTGTTGTTGCGCTATTATTTTCCCAATCGTGTGGTCGATTAGGTCGTTGAGAGAGAATTCGAAGACGGATGGGAAGGCTGCTAGGAATCTGGCGAAATTGCAGTTATTTAGACAGTTTTATATTGTGGTTATTGGGTACTTGTATTTCACAAGGATTGTGGTGTTTGCATTGAAGACGATTGCAGCTTACAAGTATCAGTGGGTGAGTAATGCTGCTGAGGAGACTGCTAGTTTGTTGTTTTATGTGGTGATATTTTATATGTTCAGGCCCGTGGAGAAGAATGAGTACTTTGTTCTTGACGAGGAGGAGGAGGAAGCTGCAGAGTTGGCTTTGAGGGATGAAGAATTTGAGCTTTGAAATGGATCGGAAGTGGTGGGTGATTTCACTGCCGCAAATGCAATGTTTTGCTGGTGGTTTACTGGATGTGCTGATTGAGACAGGTCTGACACTGCAGCTGCTACTCGTATATTACCTTTAGTTTTTTACAATTTCGTTTTCCTGCTATAGAAACTTTGATATTTACTGAGTAGTGGCTGTATTTTTGGTTAATGGATTTTCCTTGTTGTAAGTTGATAATTACCTGTGCACTTTATATGTTGTGTCAAAATGAAATGTCATGCATTCTGTTATTATGGAACTAGCTAATGGCTTTGTTCTAAATGATCTGTTAATTGATACCATTCCTGTTTAGTATTTCATATTATTGAGTTCTTGTGGCCCCTAAACTGCACTCTTTGATGTTTGCTTTTCACATCATAAGGATGATTGCACTGAAACCGCATGTTTAGTTTTTACAGTTTTTTTTTTTTTCCCATAGTAGTTGCACATTTCTGGCATATATTTTCCTATGGTATGAATTTTATTATGAAGATAATGGACCCCCCCCCCCTCTAATGCCGAACGATATCAAGACAGAACCAATATTCACTAATTTTGGTTCCAGCTGAAGATAACCGAAGAAAGAATTGACAAAGAGAAAGAAAGCTGATATTTTATTGCAGAAAATAAAGATTACAAGAAAGATAGAACAAGTAGCCTCACACCACTCAAGAGAATCACTCTCATTTCGGAATCACACCAAAGACAAGAACTGTATGACAGTCTATCAATTCAGACAAACATTCTACATTAAATAGAAATACATATTACAGTTAATACTAAATAATTACCTAAGATAGAACAATAACAGTTATAATTACTTCTTCTGCCACTTGGAAGTATGAGATGATCTTCAGTTATTGATTGTAACTTCCCCTTTTGCCAACGTGTACCACCGGAATTGTAGCCTCCATAGAATGTATCCCTTTACTTGAATTAGCTTGATCCCTGTCAGTTGTTATGGCCTTCTGCTTGTTTTGGAGATCAGTTGTTATGGCCTTCTGCATGCTTTGGACTAGAGTGCTGTCACTTGGAATATCCGAACTTGCATCACCCCCCAAGTTGGAGTGGATATTGTTAGCATTGTGGATTTTGTTACTAGTTCTGAATGAAAATTTACTAGTAGGTGAATCAGGTTCATATAACATAAGTAGGCATGTCTTTGAAACTGGAAACTATCACCAATGTTCTATAAAACCCTGAAGCACTTAGGTTTGATTGAATCAGGGTTTCCCTGCTCACAAAAGAAATGTGTATGATATGAGTTTTCTTGAAATAAGATTATTATTTACATGTATCTGTGTTCGCACACACGCCTCCTAGGAACCAGAAGCTTTATGGGTCGCATCTGGTAATCTGTTCTCTGTCTATCTGAAAGAAGCAAATCATAGCATTATCTTTAATGGATTCCAAAGAGTTATTTATCCGGTGTTTTGAAGAGTTGTTTATTGATGTATAGAGCCAAGCCAAAGTACATTATTCGAAGTCTTTACTTTAGGAGAAGTCCTGTTCCTGCCTGTGTAGTTCCTTATGGCGCTGAAGAAGCAAAAAAAGAATGCTTCATCACAACTCTCCTAGTTTCAGTTTTTGTACTTTAAAAGCAATTTGCAATTTCATTACAAATTTGCTTTCCCAGCTGCTATTAGCTGCCTGGGGCAATTAGGCTTGTATGCTTAACTTTTCCGAGCTTGCATCATCCTTAGTTCTTAATTGTTAGGATGCCTTGAATTTTAAGCTTTCCCAATGTCAATTCCCAAGCACGGTGGTTTGAGAGCAGTCATTGCGAGTGATGCATAATGGCTCTGACCCCCGGCAAATATGCATCAACTCTTGACTTGCTATGGGATGTGGCTTTCATGTCTGGTTGTCTAGCAGGCTGTGACACACAGATAGCCATTGGATTGATGATTTGCTGTCACCAAGAAATGTCCAGAGTAGATGGTGTAGTGTTGTTTATAAGCTGTGCGTAAAAAAGAAGAAGAGTGCTATACAGCGGTAGACAGTGAAATGCAGTATGCATGGCTTATCTTGTCTTTTGTCTAATGTCCAATAGATTTGCATACAAGCTGTTCATGTTGAAGACAATTTCTGCACTCAAGTTCCAAAGAGATTAGCTGAGATCTTTCTGTTCATGTTTTGGATTAATGGAAAGCAACCCTAACTGTACTTTTCATAGCTGTCTCAAATTAAGGGGTTTTAAGATTTGAAGTCACCACAACTGATTCAAGCCCATTGGAACAATAACCTGTTGTTCCCAGCATTTGCTGAACAAATAGTATCTTATAAATAAATTAATAGAAAAATGTGGACATCGTTAATAAAAAATTTAATGGTAAACAAAAAAATTTAATTCACATGTTTAATAAATAAATAAAAAATCATAAGCAACTATAAATGTTGATAATTGTTAAAAAAAATAGTTAATATTAACTAAAAACTAAATAAGGAATAAGGAATATGAGAGATAGATATAGATTATCATATCTCATGTGACAAGAAGCTTTTAATTTTTTTTTAATTGTATGGAATATTGTTTTTTTTTTTTGTAAAAACAGTACTAATTTAAATTTTATTGAAATAAAATAATTTTTTATTATGATTCTTTTTTTGTTAATATTTTTTCTATAAAAAATATAACTTCATTGTTCTATGTTTTTTATTTTAAAAAAAAAAAAACAATAAGAGAAAATATAAAAAAAACAGGATGATTTAAAATATAAATAAAAAATATATCTTTCTAACTAAAACTCATTTATTTTATTAATAGGCTCCATTATCTGTTGGCATTTTTTACTAGAATATTTTTTTAAAACTATCTTATCATAATTATAAAATAAGCTTTTAATTAAAAAAACAATATTTTGAGTGAATCTATTAAAAAAATATAAAAATAATACATTGCTTGTGCGTTGTTTTCATAAACTTTTTGGCAATGTTTCTAAATACAGCCATATCCGGCAAGTTAGTCTGGAGACCTTCCAATCCAATCTCTTGTCTTATCTGAATTTTAAATTAAATAGGGTAGGAGTAGATTCAATGTGACTTGATCGACTTAACATGTCTAAATGTGACCTAGTCAAAACTAGGTTTGACTATAAATTTTTTTTTCAAGACAATGACGTTTTAACTTCTTGTTTTTTAAATATTGAGATAATGATACTTTGGATTAATCTGATCAACTAGTCAAACCCACAACTAAGATCATAGACCCGATTGAATTTAATAACTTTATTTTTTAGAATTTGTTTTTTTATTTGACCATATAATAATAAAAACATAGATGTGTAGCAAAGCCACTATAAAATTTAAAGGTTAAACCTATCATGAAGGGTTGTATAAAAAGAGCAATTACTAATATTATTAAAAAAAACTATAATCTTATGAAAAAATAAAGTAAATATTAAATGGTATTTAATAAAAAAAATTCTCAAATATATTTTTAATAAATTTATTTTAATGAATTTTAATTAAAATTGAAGAGTGTGTATGTGTTTGAGGCTAAAATAAAATAGACATCTAGACTTGAATAGCAAATACGCATTAAAATATAATCTAAATGGTGTGGGGGAATCACTGTTCCCCCACACACATTTCACTATGGATTACAACAGTAATCCACGGTGATTATTTCCCACTTTTTTTTTTACCTTTCCCTTTTTTTTCATTTTTTTTCATTTTTTTGTTTTTTTCTAACTTTTCCCCTTTTTTTTTCATTTTTTTCATTTTTTTTTCAATTTTTGTTTCAAAATTACTTTTTTTTTCACCTTTCCTAATTTTTCTTTTTTTTCTTTTTTTTTCCAAAATTATTTTTGTTGATTTTACTTTTTAAATATTGACCTGGTTAAAATTTTTACTTTGTAATTTTTTCTTGAAAATACTGTGGATTGCTTTGATGTTTTTCCACATAGTTTTTCTATTTTATTTCTTTATTTTTCAAAATTATATTTTTTATTTTTTTTAATATAGAGCTGATTGAAAATTTAGTTTTGTAATTTTTTTCTTTAAAACATTGTTTATTGCTACAATGTTTCTCCGCATGGTTTTTCTTAATGATTTTCTCTGAAATTATCTTTTTTTATTTTATTTTTTAATATTGAGTTGGTTAAAAATTACAGCTACAATATGTGAGGAAAACACTTTAACTTTCCTTGAAAATTACTGCTGGTTGCTACAGTGTTTTTTCCCACATCGTTTTTTTTTTTTTCTGTTTTCGTTATGTTTTTTCCTAAAATTATCTTTGTCAATTTTATTTTTTAAATATTAAGCTGGTTAAGAATTGTAATTACAAGCTGTTTTTCCTTTTTTTTTTCAATTTTTGTTTCTAAATTACTTTTCTTTTTCAACTTTCCTAATTTTTCTTTTTTTTTCTTTTGTTTTTTTTAAAATTATTTTTCTTGATTTTACTTTTTAAATATTGACTTGGTTAAAATTTTTACTTTGTAATTTTTTCTTGAAAAAACTGTGGATTGCTTTGATGTTTTTCCATATAGTTTTTCTATTTTATTTCTTTATTTTTCAAAATTATATTTTTTATTTTTTTTAATATGAAACTGATTGAAAATTTAGTTTTGTAATTTTTTTCTTTAAAACATTGTTTATTGCTACAATGTTTCTCCGCATGGTTTTTCTTAATGATTTTCTCTGAAACTATCTTTTTTTTATTTTATTTTTTAATATTGAGCTGGTTAAAAATTACAGTTGCAATATGTGAGGAAAACACTTTAACTTTCCTTGAAAATTACTGCTAGTTGCTACAGTGTTTTTTCCCACATCGTTTTCTTTTTTTTATGTTTTTGTTATGTTTTTCCCTAAAATTATATTTGTCAATTTTATTTTTTAAATATTAAGCTGGTTAAGAATTGTAATTACAAGTAAATACAAGTTTTTCTTCAAAAAACACTATGGATTGATATAGTTTTTCCTTACATGGTTTTTTTCCAGTTTCTTTTGTGTTTTCTTTTTTTATAATATTTTTTTCTAAAATCATTTTCATCGATTTTATTTTTTTAAATATTGAGTTGGTTAAAATTTAACTTTGTAATAAAGCTTAATTATGTGGGGAAAGTATTGTAGCTTTGCTTATAAAACATCGTGGATTGCTACGGTGTCTCTCCGCATAGTTTTTTGCTGTTATAATTTTTTTCAAATTATCTTTTTCAATTTTATTTTTTTAATATTGAGTTGTTTGTGAATTACAATTACAAGTCATTACAAATAAGGCTAAATCATGTGGGGAAGTACTGTAGCTTTCATCACAAAACACTGTGAATTGCTACAGTGTTTCCAACATGATTTTTTCCCTCTTTTTAGTGTTGGTTTTGTTATTTTTTTTGTTAAATTATCTCTGTTGATTTTTTTTTAATATTGAGTCGATTAAGAATTTAGCTTTATTTTTTAAAAAACACTGTGAATTGTTGCAATGTTTTCTCATGTGATTTTTTTATATTTTTTTCCAAAATTATATTTGTCAATTTTTTTTAATATTGAGTTGGTTAAGAATTATAATTACAATAAAGTTAAATTATATGAAGAAAGCGTTGTAGTTTTTCTCACAAAACACTGTGGATTGCTATAATATTTCTCTAAATAGTTTTTTAGTTTATTTTATTGGGAAAAACGCTATAGTTTTCCTCACAAAACATTGTCAATTGCTGCAACATTTTTTCTCATGGGTTTTTTTCCTTCCAAAATTATCTTTATTGATTTTTTTTAATATTAAGTTGGTAGAGAATTTAGTTTTTTTTTTTTTGCTTTTTATTAACTGAAAAGCTAAATCATGTGGTGAAAGTACTATATCTTTCCTTACAAAACACTATAGATTGCTACAAATTATTTTGTTTAGTCTCTAAATTTTTAATCACTAACACAACTTTTTTTTCCTTCATGAAATATTTGCTCCATCATACCTTTAATTTTTATTACTTATCTAGCATTGGTTCACAATTATAACACTATCAAGTATATTTGTTTTATAAGCCCGCGGCAGCACGCGGGCAAGTCATCTCGTTACCTATTAAAAAAATACTATAAATGTAGACCTGTAAAGCTAAGCTAGCACACCTTAAAATCCATCTAGCGATGACGCATTTATGCAATGTTCAAGATATTGTCTCCAACTTTTGTATTTTAATTACAGTCCGAATTAATTTCTTTCTACGCTGAAATTCCAGTTTAGCCCCTGACTGTGTCTGCCTTGCACCATTTACCTTATTACCTTATCTTGGGCTGAGCCTTGTAACAGGTGGCCTCAACTGGGCTTGAGTAAAACCTTAGTTTAGATATTGGCGCCTTATGCTTGTATTGGATCGTTCATTGGAGTGGACTATCACCAAACAGGCCTTGCTCCAGCAGAGCCCAACCCGATTACAATGGCTGCCAATCCAATTTGGAATTTGGCCCTTGATATGCCGTGTATCAATTTATTTTCAAACAAAAAAAAAATCCAGACACTATTAATATTATTTCTAAAAAAAAGAATTTAATTATAAATTCAAAATCCAATGTATATCGCACGAATTTTTTTTTAAATATTAAAACGATGACCATTTAAAAAATATCCTTTTGAGATATCAAAATGACAATAATTCATTAACTTGAGTCAACCAACTAAACTCAATTCTCATGTCATGAAATCGTGATAATTCTATAAAAAAATAGAAATAGATTATGAATTTTAATTTCCAACCAAGCAAATGTTAAAAGATAAAATTGATAAAAACAATTTAAAAAAAACAAAAAAAAACTCATGCAAGCTCGGGTTAACTTGCGATCTAGCTTAGGCACCACATCGGATTCAATAAGTTTTTATCAATGATATCATTTTTTATTTAATTATACGACAATCATTTGCATGAGACTTTTTTTGTATCAAATAATTGTTTTTCTTAAAAAAAACAGGATATCCACACTGGATTAAAATAAAAGAAGCAAACTTAATTTTTTTAAAATTAAATTAAAAAAAGATTCATTTTTAAAAGTCAAATAAGAATAACATTTATTTAAATAACAAATGATGAATTTTTTTTAAGTTTAACAGACATGCTAGCTAGGCACGTGGTAATGATATACCAAAAGCATGCTTAATCTTTTTTAAGTGAAGTAACAAACTGATTGATTTTTTAAAAGTTCGAGGTAAAAACAATGTATTATATAAAAAAAATAAGAAAAACCAACATACCAAGTGCTTGAACCTCAACAAAAAAAGCCTACACGTGTGGGCCATCTAGCCTAGGCCCGTGCAGTTGGGCTTAATTTATTTTAGTAAATGGATGAGCAACGCATTATCTGTCCATTATTTTGTTTTTAAATTACAAAAAACTCATCGTTTGTACCTTAGATTCCAACAACTAAAGGGTCACCAAAAAATCAAGCCAAGGGTGTTTTACACCCAAAAACACATTTTCAACCATTTGGTGACCTAGAAAAACATAAAAAATAACTCAAAGATCTAAGTGAACCTGTTTATGCCATCAAATAATCCTATAAAATGGTTGATTTTGGTGTCATTTGAGATTTTCTCTTTTACCACCAAAACTTGAGGACTATCTTCTCAAACTAGAATCTAAAAAGTAAAGAAAATGAGTTTTTGGAACAAGATTGAAGTTTAAAAAAATATAAAGACCGGAAATCTTTAAATGAGAAAATAAAAGGATTAAAGTTATCTTTTTGCGCTAATTTTGAAAAAGCCACCTAGTTTCTCTGTTATTTCTTTTATTCTCTTTCCTACCATTCACTATGAAATTGGAAACTATTGGCCTTCAATTTGGCCATAAAATAAAACCACAAGCCTTTTAGTTTGTTTTTAATAGTTGCATTATTGGTGAAATCTACTTGGATTGAATTTTGTTGTGTAAAAAAAGTTTATATTCTTACTTTTTTATACAAAGTAAGAAGAAAAAAAGAACTAAGGTTTTGTAAAATAAAATCCAGCACCATCACCAAAGAGATGCTACAACAAACCAGTTAGAGTATGATGTAAATGCACCAATGCACTAGACTAATTAGCACCTCGTTTTGTATGAAAATCAACATAAATGTTCTTCTCTTCTAAATTAGAATTTTTTTTTTTAAATGACATAGTTAGAAAAAATGTTATTATGGAAAGATATAATTTTGAAAAGTTTTTGGGAAATAGTATGCTTTCTAAAACACCGATGTTCTGAATCACATTTGTTAAAGAACCGTTATTCAGAATAACGACTTAAGCAAAAACCATAATTATGAATCACAGTTTAAGTGAAATTACGGTTACATAAAAAAAAATTATGATTCGATATTCATAATATCGTTTATTTAACAATTGCAATTCAAAATAGTAGTTACATAATAAAGCTACGATTCTGAATTGCGGTTACGATGCATATGTAACCGCTCTTTTTTTTTCTCTATAACCGCCACTCATAACAAAAAACCTTATAAAAAAAAACCTAAGAAAAAACAACTTTCAATCTCCCAAAACACCATCCAATCCTCTACTAAAACATCAAAATCATCTTTTCCTTATATCCACAAGTCTTTCTACCATTTGTTTTGTTGCAAACCGTTGGCCCAGGCTTCCGTTGATAGCTTATCCACTGCCACAACTGGTGGAACTACCACCTAGACATCAAAAAATCAAGGTAAAACATTTGCATAGTCTCTTAATTTGATGAATTTTATTATTGAATTGATAAATTTTGTGTTTTGATTTAATTATATATTTATGTTGTGTTTGATAATTAGATATTTATGTTATGTTTGATAATTGGATAATTTTAGGTTTGAATGTTTCAGTTATGTGTTTTTAATATAATTAGTGTTATTTATTGAATCAATTAGGTTTGAATTAGAGAAATTAGGGTTTAAATTGATTATTGGATTACTTGTCATATTTAATTATATTGTTTGAATTGATATAAATTTTATTTTAAGTAATGCAATTAGATAGGATTTTAATCAATTGATGTTATTAATAAATTTATGGTCAAAATCATATCAACTAGAGTTTGCGTTGAATTTTCATAAAAACAATTATGTTGAAGATTTTATTCAATTGAAATAATTTTCTTTTTAATTGATATACAATTGTTGTAATTGATATTTTTAGGTGTAAAAATTATTCATTTGATATTTTGTAAAAATTATCGTAATTGAATTTTTGCAATTAATTATTTTTTATTGCTATTATTATGGTCAAAGTAATATCACTTATTGTTTGTGTTGACTTGTGATATAATTTGTTTATGATGAAATGAGTATTTTTATTTTCCAGAATATTTATTCAAACTTATTTATATTGTGACATTGTGGTGGTACTATTATTCATGATATAGATAATAATAACACTTACCTTGACGGGAGTACTGTGTGCTTAAATGGTATTAGAGGATGTCATTTGAAGGTACCAAAAACATTATATGTGGAAGACTTGAGTTGAATAATAATGATGTTGAAATAGATATCTCTTAGAGGTGTTTTGTTGGGAAATATTAGTATTTTCCGATACAGATTTCATATGATGTGTATCTTAGAAATATGATGGAAATGTTCGTCGAAAGTGGAACAAACATGATGAAGTTATATGTGAGAAACCAACCTAAACATAGTAGCTCATATAATATGGATCATGGAGATACTAATATATCTATACCCATATCTGCTCGGCCACTTAGACATTTATCACATTCAGCTGGTGCTGGTACATCTAGGACATTGAAAGATTAGGTTATAAGAATTTGTGATGAAAATAGATTAAAAGCATATTGTAATCAACGTAGGTATGACTCATCCGATCCTAATGATAATGAAGATAAGGGTGTCATAGGTTTGGTTGAAAAATCAGATGATGATGATGATGATGATGAGACCTTCTATTTTGGAATACGGTTATGATACTAGAGTTGATAACATGATTTGTAATGATTGGTCTGTTTACGTAAAAAATCAGTTAGTACAAGTGTTGAAAACAAACATAATTTGATAGAGTAGACACACTCTGTGTTATAATGTCAAAATCAAAATCTTATTGATGAAGGGATAATAATTACACTGAAAGTTTAAATTAATCCACGTATGACTTTCCTAATATTTACGGGATCATGACACGTTGCTAGATAATACACTTGATCTTCAAATATAAATCAATCAATTGTTGAGTTGATAATAAATTAAATATTTAATTTAATTTATTTAATCCTATTTTTATTAGTATTATAATTTATATTTGACCTAACATATTAGGAACCTAATGAGTCACACATAATAAGAGTCATTGATCATAAATTAAACTAGAATGATTAATCAATTGTGACTTGATTGAAAATAAGTTTTAGAAATTAAGAGCTACAATATAATTACACTACAAGATTTCACAGTTTTACTGACGGAAATATTCCGTCGGTGTGTGATTAGAAGTTCGTCAGTGATTTTTTTTACCGACGTCATCACCGACGAATTACGTCTGTCGGCTTTACCTTTGTCGGTGATTCCCCATTCTGTCGCTATATCGATCGGAAAAACAAAAAAACCATTTGCCGATGGTTTTACAGACGGAATTTACGCGCAAAAAAAAAGATTCCCGCTTGAAATATACCGACGGATTTTTATTCCGTCGGTATATTGTGATTGACCGACGAACAATAACCGTCGATAAATCTATCGGTGAGTGTATGAAATACCGACAGCATATGTCCGTCTGTACATTCGTCGGTAATTGTGGAAGCTATTGTTACATGCCGACAGATTAATTCTGTCGGTAAGTCTGTCAGTGAGTGTTTAAAATGCCGACCGAATTCATCTGTCGGTAAAATCCTTAGTAATAGTTTTTTTCTTAATTTGTTTTTAAAAAATTATTTAGTATATATAATATAAAATTATATAAATTAATTGTCATACAAACCAATTATGCAAATAAAATTTATATTAAACATAAAAAAAAACAAAGTTAAATAACATTCATTACAAACTGAATATGTTTCAGGAAAAATATTAAATGAAGTTTTAAAAGTAAATAATGTTGATTACAAATTAATATAAAGATGATGGAGCTGGAGGAGGAGGAGGAGATCCTGGCGGAGGCTGGTGGTTATACGACCAAAAAAGATTAGGCGCACATGTTCCGCTATTTGACAATTTCATAATCATTTCGTGGAGCTGTTCATAAGTCGCTTTTTGCTGTTCATGAGCCGCTTCATACTCCGCTTTTTGTTGTGCTTGAGACGCTTTGAGTTGGTCAGACTCTGCTCTTTGTTCCACTTTGAGTTGTGTGTACTCCGCTTTTAGGTTATCGTATTTCTCGGTGAGTTGTTGCAAAGCCACGAGCTCCTTAGATTGGGAGCTCGATATTGATTGGGATCTCCCAATGGTTGAAACACTACGGGTCGACTGCAAGTTGTCGGCCGTAGTGTTGGAGAGCCCGTAAACTCGATTTTTATCGGGTCCACCTAACGAGCCAACCTCCATCCATAAATCCGGATCGAATTCCGGATGGGTCCCCGTATCTCTCCCTCAACCGATTATTATAGGTCTCCTGAAAATAAAAATAAAAAGTTATCATCATATTCAATACAATAAACATAATAACGTACATAATAACTTACAAAATAAAATGGTTGAACAAACATACCACGAAATGCTGAGCACGGTTATCAACGAACTGTTGCGCCCCCTTCTGGCGGTCTTGACTCCGCACGTGCGTCTCCACAAACAGCTCCATCGGGCTCGGCTCACGTCCAAGAGACGCAGCCTATAATGAAAAAAGATATATTAACAACAACTGAATTTAACGATATATTTCATTTAAATTAATCTTACCATCCGTTTCGCATGTGCAGCAAACGGAACGGAGCCGCCAGTGTGAGTTGTCACCCCGCCATGAATTGGCCGATTCTGGTTGCCAGCACCGGACTGTGAGCGTCGTGTGAACCGCTCAGACGTCACGTGCTCAAGATAGTGCGGCCATATATCTTCCGGGATGTATATCGGTTTGAAATCCCTCCAAACCGCAACATCGTTCCAGCCTTGGAAACCCCTATCCCTCGCGGTTTTTTTTGCCTTTTTCTGTGCTTCATACCAAAAATCACGCAACCTGCTTCACGCAACCAAAAATTACATTTCGAAACATAAAATTTTGTCTAAAAAATCCTGTATTGTTTTCGATCTTACCTAGTTGCCGCGTGATTTTCCCACACCCTCCTCACAACAGCGTTATGCTCAATGTCCCAGCAGAATTTGTGCTTTGTATAAATAAACAAGTTTAAATAAAAATAATAATTTATTTACAATTATATTAATAAGCTGAAAATTATAAATTAATACCAACCTCAAACCTGTTAAACCATGCATTGATTTGAGGCATCCATTCAGGATGCTTGGATATCTGACTCCATTGAAACAATGGAATCTCCATCGACGATTTAAACGCCGATGATATTACTCGGGCGGCTTCAATGTTTGTGAACCTGAAAATAAATGAAATAAATTCAATAGTGATTACTTCATAAATTATGTTGTAATTTTTTTTTAAAAAAACTAAAACCTTAACAAACTTACATTGAAAGGTCGTCCTTCCACTGTGCCTCGTACTTGCGGGTAAATTGAGGCAGCATCGGTTGACGGCGCAGGTGGTGTAGGTGCCTCTTCTTGAGAGGCACCTAAGGAAATATCATCCTCGCTGCTAGACGAACTAGCTGCGACCGCACTTGAGCGACCAGCTCTGGTTTTCGTTCTATGCATCTACACAATTTGATACAAATAATTATATAATTAAATTCAAATGTAAAAAAAAAAAATTCGACAGCACCTCCCCTATACCGGATACTACCCAAATCCACAAACCTGCACATATTAACAATAGCCA
>Ga0325411_1001068_pt1 | contig 30024 bp, 16 predicted proteins | sample PopdelMetagenome_13_FD_206181 | JGI IMG/M metagenome (GOLD analysis project Ga0325411, IMG submission 206181) | Populus deltoides microbial communities from Bellville, Georgia, United States - Xylem-PdIQD-R4 | ecosystem: Host-associated > Plants > Phyllosphere > Stem > Wood/Secondary xylem...
AATTCCCAATCTTCCTTTCCCAGTTTCCCTTTCAATTTTCAACTGCACTGCCATCTGCGTTTCAGCGTTTATCTCCGTCTAAATTCTAGCCAAACACAAACCCACCTCTCCATCTCCCTTGCTTTTCTTCTATCTTTACTTCTGCACAAGCCTCCTCTATTCTAGCAAGTTGCAGCAGAAGGAGAGGGCTCCTTCATTAGAGAAAAGACAGCAAGGTAAATTTTGTTGCTTTGGATTTCAAGTAATCTGTTGCATACTTCTTTTATTCCGTATGTATTGCTTTAGATTTCAAGTAATCTGTTGCATACTTCTTTTATTCCGTATGTATTGCTTTAGATTTCAAGTAATCTGTTGCATACTTCCGTATGTAGTGCTTTGGATTTCAAGTTGATATATATGCTAAGAAACTTAAGTTGGTTACCCAAATGCCTATATACACAGAATTTTCATTATTCCCAATAAATGTTGAGCTTGAGTTTGAGGTGTGTCTGGATATAGGAAGATTCTACTGATCATGCATAATATAGGATTTTCTAGCTTTCTGGGCTACACAAGCATATATATAAATAGATTAATTGTTGAGAGACTGTAATGGCTACCATCCATAAAACTGTAATGACAGCCGCTCTAACTCCTCTTGCCCACATACTGAAATCCTGAAGACACCTCTGTTTCGCAGAGTGTCCATTCTCTGCTGCGGCAATACTGCACTCCAGCAATACTATTAGTGAGAGACTGAGAGTTAGATGTAAATATACGTTTCACCAAAAAATGAAATAAAAAATAAAAAAGCTCATGCTAAATTATTAGTCTTTTGTTTGCTGTTGATTAAAAAAAAATCTGTATGTATTGCTTTTAATTAGAAGCATATTCCGTATGTATTGTTTCTAATTAATGGAAAAGGAAATGCAATTTGTAATGACCTCATCTTCCTTGTACATGTGTTCTGTCTTTAAAAGATAATCTGCTCACCTGATATTTAATGGGTAGATTTTTATTTTGATAACATTAGTTTCCAAGACAGTTAGCAAAATGTATCGTAGGCATTTTTCTTGCTTTTGCATTAACTGGCAGAATAGTAGGCATAAATCAAGACAGTTGAATTGCTAACTGTCACCTTTTCATCAATAAGTTAATTAACATCTACATGGCTGAAAATAATTGCTTGATTGATATTGTTGTTGTTTTCTTAATTTCAGATGGATAACGGGGAAGATCCTGCATCAAATGAGCCAACTGCTTGTTTGTAAGTAGTATTGGTGGCTTGGTGCAATCTTGGAATATAATTGTTTTGGGTAATTAATTTACTTTACCTTGTTAATTCCCCTTAAAATTTTGCATTGTTGATTCTTTCAATAGTTGAACTCTAATCTGTTGCTAATTTGCTAGTGTTTCTTTATAGCATTATCCTTGCTGGAATTTTTGGATGCTGGGTTTTTTTCTTCAAACTATGTTGGATGTTTATGATAATTTATTGCTAGTTGCTAATGTATCCGCTTGTTAATGTTAACTTTTCTAGTGCGAACACGTCTTTTAATTTGAGGTGTCCAAATTTGATCATGCATATTGCATTGATTTGGATTTTCATAGCTTTCATCATGTTAAAGATATCAAGATGGGAAGCATTTCAAATTCATTGTTATTTGTTACTGATATATATTTAAGGTTAAATCCCAATTTTAAACATCTAGCATTTAAAAAACCTGAATTTAACTTGAAAAAATCCGGTTTCCTGGTTTAAAAGGAAAATTTTAAAGCCCAATTTAATGTAAGCCAATTTAAAAAAATCCAAAAAAAGCCCATATATGATGGGATTAGGTTTCCCGATTTTTTACCAAAAAAACCGGATTTAACCAAACCGGTTTGGTTTGAACCGGTTTTCGGTCCGGTTTGGTTAATATTTCACAAAATTAATATAATTCGGTTCGGTTGGTTTTTTGAGTCTAAACCGAACTGAACCGAACCGTGAACACCCCTAATTAATTAGTCCCTGCCCTAATTTCCTGAGAAGAGCAGCCCGTCACTCATTTCCTTCTCTGTTATCTTTTGCAGAACAATAACAACCAACAGAGAGTTATAATCACAGGTGCTCTATCTTCCTTAGACTACTTACTTTTTTATGTATTTTTTCTTTGTTGAGATTTCTTATTGCATACAATTGCTGCACATTTTGAATGATTCCCTCTTTTTTCCATGCTTTTTAAGCTCGTCTTCGAATTGGAACAAATAATTGAAAAAAGTATTCATTTGACAACCATCCTTTAGATCACCACTAGTTTGTTTTGGGTCCATAGTTGATTGCCTGTAGGCACGATACAACATTGGAAGAGCTGTTACAACTTACAAGTAAGTCAAACTCATTTCATTTAAACATAAAGAAAAAACAAGGAAGATGATTGAAATCTCTGTTAATATTGTAGTGATTATGGAGTTACTATTGGTAATGGTTTCTGGGTTTTTACCTTTTTCTTTGTTTTTTCGTTATAGCATCAATGTATTTTGTCTGAACCCTGTTGTGGAAGAGATAGCTATTTGCATATATCTTGGGGATTCACTTCTAGAATAGGAAGCATATCAAAGATGTAGTGCTAAAATCTTCGGAAAGTTCATATTATTCTGTTTCAGTTTGGGAGCTGAATAATGTCAACTAGAATCGAATTTCTTTCTATAATTGCACTTTGATGTTAGAAACCATAACTTTTGAATCTAACCATTGAAACATCACAGTTATGTGGTCTTTTTTGTTTTTCCTAGCATAAAGAAGATAAATTCCTATCAAAAGGTGCTGTTACTCTGCATTTTAAGGCTCTGACTTTACCATTTCTTGGATCTTTTTTGCAGAGAACTTGTTCATGCATTTATTTATTTTAATCAGACAATCTTTGAATCTGTTTTCAGTCTTTTTTTTTTTACCTTTGCAAACATTAGTATTATCAATTCATGCTCTACGTCATTTCCACAAAATCTTGAGCTGATTTTGTGTTTGTTCAGAAGTATTTCCTTTCCCATAATTAAGTTGCGAATTTAAAAAGTCATTTTGAAGACAAATGCACCTTTTAATCTATTGATGTTAATTAATTATGCTAATATATATGTTAATGTGATATTTTATGCTAAAATAACCATATTAACGTGTGCCTTGGTTCTAGATCCGGGTTGACCTATCAAACCCATGACCCGGTCATTTTACCGGGTTAATGGCCGGGTCGAGTTTTATAACTATGCTCTGGAGTCGTTTTAGTTTGTTTTGATGTCATATGCACCTGCTTCTCCTCTCTTCTCTCTTCTTAATGTTCTCTTCACCCCTCGGTAGAGTTTAAATTAGCGGCGCGTGGTGTGAGTTATATGTGTGTGTTTAAAGACCCTTGATTTACTGTATCTCATCTAGGAACCATTTTCATTTCTTCGGCAGAGGTACTGTATTTACTCTGTTTTGTTAAACCCTAATCATCTTAAAGTTGTTCTCTTTTATGATGTTTATGTCTCATATTATGGTTTCTGTATAAAGTTCAAGTAGTCTACTATTACATCTAGTTTTGAATGCTAGCTGTTGATTTTTAGATTATAAACAATACCCTTTAAATGCTTCTCTCTATATATCATTACTTGGGCGGTTGTCTGAGTGTGGGTGTTGAATAATCTATTATAGATTGAATCTATGTTTTCTAATAATTTGTGTTGTGCTTGTCTTTCAAGTTTTGAGTTTTTCAAGTGCTAGTGTTGCTATTGGATTTCATAATGAATTAGGCATTGGAAAATGATCCCTTTGTTTGATTTTGGATTTCATTTTGAAAGTTGCTCTAGAATCCTTCTTTCTAGATTGCGTATTGGTATATATTTTCAAGTTATTTTGGCTGGATGCTGTTAATGTCCACAAAATGTGATGGGTTTTTTTTTTTTTTTTTTTTGCAGTCTATAATTGAAATGGCATTTTGTAACAAATTTGGGAGCTTGGTGAGGCAGAGCATATACCAAAATGGGCAAGTTCCAATGGGTCCTATGCTGAACTCAATTCGCTGCATGCCATCGACAAACCTTTTTATTCGAGGTGGTGATGAATGGTTGTTTTGAATGTTATATGTTGATGTGTGTTATGCATTTGTGCTTTGCTATTGATTTTGTTATTTGTGTTTTAGGTTTTGCATCTGGAGTGCCTTTTATTGATGCGTGCTTGTTTCGTCTGAAGCAAAAGAAAGAGAGTCTTTCAAACAAAAAAATCTGGACACGCAGATCAACTATTTTACCGGAATACATTAATAATTATGTACGAATTTACAATGGAAAAACTTTTGTTCGTGTTAAGATCACTGAAGGGAAGGTTGGTCATAAATTCGGAGAGTTTGCTTTTACACGAAAAGGAAGAGTTAAGACTGCACTTGTGAAAGGAAGAGGTAAGACAAGGAAGTAGGATGTCTTGCATATCCATAAAAGCGCTTGTGAAGGCACATCTACGGGCATTAAAAAGACCTAGAATCAACACATTTGCGGTAGCATTGTCTGTTTGCTCCAAACAATAAGGTACATTTGTGTTTTTAATAAAATAGTTGGTGGTATGTTTTAGCATGTGTAGTTGAATTAGTGATAACAATTTTTTACAAGTTGTACTTTTATTAAATTCCATAACCGAAGAAAATGAGTCCAAGTTTTTCCTCTGGGTTGTCTACTGTAAAATGATGCTAGCAAATTGATGGGTTAGATTACCTTTGCAATCGATTCAATTATCTTTCAAACTATTCTCTAGTACTTGGATTCGTTTTTGTTGAATTTGGTGGCTAATTGGCTATTCAGGTGCTCCATCCTTTAGTTTTGATAGAGGAACATCTTGATTTCCTTGATTTTTGTTTTGAATTTCATCATTCAACTTTGAATTTATTAAAAATTAAACTTTATAATTTGTTTTGATTTGCTTTCTATGGTGTTATCATAACATCATGACCTAGCATGCAGATTGACAGGTTTAAATAAACCCATGATTTTGAATTTAAATAAATCTAGAAAGTGATAGCCTTGTTTGTACTAGAATTAAATTAATTAAAGTTTTTTATACGAGAATTAAATTAATTAAAGTTTGATCTTCACTTATTGATATCATTTTTTTTTTAAATTTATCTTGATTTGAATTTTCAAAACAAGCTCAATAAATACGTTTTTAATCTCATTTGTCTTTGATCTTATAATTTACCCAATTAAAATTTATAGTATATCCTTTAGTGTAATTATCATCGAATTATATCACTTCAGCTTTTCATCCTTCTATAATTTAAGAAATTTAATTAATACAAGTCCATGGTACGGAGGTGCATAACCCCTACCATGTTAGGGCTTAATTTTTCAGATTTCTCTGCACTTTTGCTCTGTTGGATCCTCACTCTTTCAATTGGATGTGTGTGTGATCATATTTATTGATAGATTCATGAACTAATTAGCATTTATTTGGTCAGCTACTCTTAGTATTTGCTGTAAAAAGTGATCAAAATGCATGTTTTTCTCCTAACCAAGCAACAAATTCATAACACATTTACTTCCATTGCACGATCTTTACAAACCACAGTCATGTTGCTGATATTCCGATGCCAGAATCATGCATCTGTTTTTAGCCTCTCTTGTTCTTTCCTTAGATTAAAAAGGTGACACTTTTGTAGTCTTTTATGCTTTGATTTATTTTATATTAGAAGTTACGTTTTGTTTCCAAAATCAAATAATTTTTATTTTTATAAATATGTCATGCAAATATAATTTATTTATGTGAAATATTAAAAAAATAATTTAAAGATAAATCGCAATAATGTTTTAAAGCATCTTGATATTAAACAAATAACTATTATTTCAAAAAGGTCAACTAAATTTTTTTAAAAAAGTTATTAATTAAAATGGAAATAAAAAATTAATGTAAAGCAAAAATAAATAAATAAGAGTGCAGTGTTAATTAAAATTAAATGAATAATTATTTTAAAGAAGAAATAATTAGGCCTTTATGTTTGACCAACAAAGCAAACACCTATTTTTAACAAGCGGATTACGCATTGTCCATACAACTTATCATTCTTTACAAGATGACAGAAAAATTAAGATTTAAGTTTCGAAACTCTAAAAACCCATTTTTTAATATTTAGGGACTAAAACAGAAAATAAATAAAGTTTGGAATTGGAATGTGAAATCCTAAAATAACAAAGGATCAAACAATAGAGAATCTAAAACCTAATAGGGAGCAAATTTGTTTTTTCCGTGACAATGTCAAAATGATGTCTGCTTCGTTTTGTTTGGTTAAATTTTATTCATTTTCCTTTAATTTCTATTTTTAATTACAAAATAAAGTTTTATTTTATAAAATTGATCTTTAATTTATAATCAAAATATAACCATAAATTAAAAAAAAAATGCATTTTTGTTGTTCACTACTATACTCTCTATCTTAAATCATTGTGGATGTCCTTGTTCCTATAACATTCTTTTTTTTTTCATTGTGGCCATCAATATTTATTTTTTTGTTATTTCATCTTTAAAAACAAATAGACATAAACTTAGATTAGATTTGCGAGTTAAGTTAAAAAATAACCATTCATATATAGATCGACCAGATTGAAAATTTAAAAATAAATAAATAAATTCAAGCCTCAACTTTGATCTCTCATGAAATACTACTAGATGAATTTGTGATATGTTATAGGGTTGTATTATTTTTTTTTATAAAAAATAATGTTTAAATGATATAAATATTTCTTTTAAAAAAATTTATTACTTGAGTTATAGATTTGAATAGCTTAAATAAATTGATTTTATCTTAATTAAATAATAAAATAATTGATAAATATAGTAAACAAACCAACATTTAAATAAAAAATTAAAATTAACCGTTCATGTATAGGTTGATCATATTGGGATTTTTTTTTTAAAATCAAGCCTCAACTTTGATCTCTCATTAAATACTTCTGGATGAGTCATGACATGAGGTTGTATTATTTTCTTTTATAAAAAATAATTTTTAAATGATATAAATATTTTTTTTTAAAAAATAAATATTTATTACTCAAGTTATAACTTCAATAGCTTAAATAATTTGTTTTATTTTAATTAAATAATAAAATAATTGTTAAAAATAGTACACAAACCAAAATTTTTAAAAAATAATTATGATATTTATTTTTTATATCAACACGTTAAAATAATCTAAAAATATAAAAAATTAATTTAATTTTTTTAAAAAAATATATTTTGATCAATAAAATAAATAAAGATATTGTTTGGAAATATATTCCAAACTGCGTTTTATAAAAAATTTATTTTTTATATTTTAAAATTATTTTTATGTTTTGATATTAAAAATAATTAAAATAAATAACAAATATTATTTTAATATATTTTTTTTAAAAAACTTTCAAAATAAAAATTCTCAAAACCTTACATTTACCTTTGCCTCTGCTCTTCACACCCTACCTAAAAACCAAGAAAAGCCCCCTCACCTCCCCTACCTTCTTTCTTTCCCTTCACTATCTTAGTCAAAGTCCAGCCTTTCTTGCTCTCTGTCACAACTTGATCCCTCCAAATAACGCCTATGTTTCGTTGCTTCTTGAAATCCATCCACAAGAAGCCGTTCTTCCTTAACAATTCAAACCCTTCCGTCACTTTTTCCACTACTGCCTCCCCTCCTCTACCAAAACCACTGCAGAACAACAAAAACCAACCTCTTCTTCTCTCTAAACCCCAAAACTTCATTTCACCACTCAAGCAATCTCCTTCTCTAATCCCATTGAATGACTTAGTCAATCACTACAAAAGATCATCTCATTCTCCCCTGAAAACAGTACCCATTTTCCCAAAAGTCTCGAATTTGGGTTCTTTCGATGATTTGATTGAACATTTAGTTTCTAGTTATAAGCACTCGTGCTGTCCAATGGATGCAAATTTGTTTCATTTAAATGTTCTTAAACATGGGTTTGATTCTGATTTGTTCCTATGCAACACCCTTATTAATGTGTATGTTAGAATTGGTGATTGGGTTTCGGCACGAAATTTGTTTGATGAAATGCCGGATAGAAATGGTGTTACGTGGGCTTGTTTGATTTCTGGGTATACTCAGAATGGGATGCCTGAGGATGCATGTGGAGTTTTAAAAGAGATGATTTTTGAGGGTTTTTTGCCTAATCGTTTTGCTTTTGGTAGTGCTATTCGTGCTTGCCAGGAGTCTATGTTATGTGGGCTTCAACTCGGGATGCAAATTCATGGATTGATTTTGAAGTCACCTTATGCAAACGATGCGTCATTATGTAATGTGCTGATATCCATGTACGGAAAGTATCTGGGATATATTGACTATGCTCGTAGTGTCTTTGATGAGATAGAGATTAGGAATTCTATATCTTGGAATTCAATCGTATCAGTTTACTCACAAAGAGGAGATGCAGCTTCTTGTTTTGAACTATTCTCAAGCATGCAAAAGGCAGATTCAGGTTTAAGTCTGAAACCTAATGAATATACATTTGGAAGTTTAATAACTGCTGCTTGTTCTTCCATTGATTCTGGTCTGTCTTTGCTGGGGCAGATACTTGCGAGAATTAAAAAATCTGGATTGCTGGCAAATCTCTATGTGGGGAGTGCTTTGGTTGGTGGGTTTTCAAGGCTTGGATCGTTTGATTATGCTAGGAAAATTTTTGAGCAGATGACTGCAAGGAATGCTGTCTCTATGAATGGCTTAATGGTTGGTTTGGTCAGACAAAAATGTGGAGAGGAAGCTGTTGAAGTATTCAAGGAGACAAGACACTTGGTTGATATTAATCTTGATTCATATGTGATTCTGTTAAGTGCTTGTGCTGAATTTGCTCTCCTGGATGAAGGGAGAAGAAAGGGTAGAGAGGTTCATGGATATGCAATCCGAACTGGGTTAAATGATGCCAAGGTTGCTGTTGGAAATGGGCTTATTAATATGTATGCTAAATGTGGTGATATTGATCATGCAAGATCAGTATTTGGGCTCATGGTTGATAAGGATTCAGTCTCATGGAATTCCATGATTACTGGTCTTGACCAGAACAAGTGTTTTGAAGATGCAGTCAAGAGCTACAATTCAATGAGGAAAACTGGTTTGATGCCTTCCAATTTCGCTTTGATAAGTGCTTTGAGTTCATGTGCAAGCTTGGGTTGCATTTTGCTGGGACAACAAACACATGGGGAAGGTATCAAATTAGGACTTGATATGGACGTTTCAGTTTCAAATACCCTTCTTGCATTGTATGCTGAAACTGCACGTCTAGCTGAATGCCAAAAAGTTTTCTCCTGGATGCTGGATCGAGATCAAGTATCATGGAACACTGTGATTGGGGCATTAGCTGATTCAGGGGCATCGGTTTCTAAAGCTGTCGAAGTTTTCTTGGAAATGATGCGAGCTGGATGGAGTCCTAATAGAGTAACCTTTATAAACTTACTTGCTACCGTTTCATCTCTCTCAACAAGTAAACTGAGCCACCAGATACATGCTCTAATACTGAAATACAATGTTAAGGATGATAATGCCATTGAGAATGCTCTTCTGGCGTGCTATGGAAAGTCTGGAGAGATGGAAAACTGTGAGGAAATCTTTTCTAGAATGTCTGAGAGAAGAGATGAGGTTAGTTGGAATTCAATGATTTCTGGATATATACATAACGAACTCCTGTGCAAGGCCATGGATTTGGTCTGGTTAATGATGCAGAGGGGTCAGCGATTGGACTGTTTCACTTTTGCCACTGTTCTTAGTGCTTGTGCCACTGTTGCCACACTAGAGCGTGGAATGGAAGTACATGCCTGTGCAATAAGAGCTTGTTTAGAATCTGATGTTGTAATTGGGAGCGCACTTGTTGATATGTACTCAAAATGTGGAAGAATAGATTATGCATCGAGATTTTTTAATTTGATGCCTGTGAGGAATTTGTATTCTTGGAACTCAATGATATCAGGCTATGCACGCCACGGGCATGGAGACAATGCTTTGAGGCTTTTCACACGAATGAAGCTCAGTGGTCAATTTCCTGATCACATTACCTTTGTCGGGGTGTTGTCTGCTTGTAGCCACATTGGTTTAGTTGATGAAGGGTTTGAATATTTTAAATCCATGACTGAAGTGTATGGACTGGTTCCTCGTGTAGAGCATTATTCATGTATGGTTGATCTTCTTGGACGGGCTGGTGAATTAGATAAGATAGAGAATTTCATTAATAAGATGCCAATTAAGCCTAATATTCTTATTTGGAGAACAGTTTTAGGCGCTTGCTGCCGAGGAAATGGTCGAAAGACAGAATTAGGTAGGAGGGCTGCTGAAATGCTGTTCAATATGGACCCTCAAAATGCTGTGAATTATGTGCTTCTTTCCAACATGTATGCTTCAGGAGGGAAGTGGGAGGACATGGCGAGGACTAGGAGAGCAATGAGAGAGGCGGCGGTGAAGAAGGAAGCTGGATGTAGTTGGGTAACCATGAAGGATGGTGTCCATGTTTTTGTGGCTGGTGATAACTCACATCCAGAAAAAGGTTTAATCTATGCAAAACTCAAGGAACTTGACAAAAAAATAAGGGATGCTGGATATGTGCCCCAGATAAAATTCGCACTGTATGATCTTGAACCAGAGAACAAGGAAGAACTTCTGAGCTATCACAGTGAGAAACTTGCAGTTGCTTTTGTTCTCACTCGCAACTCAGGATTGCCTATTAGGATAATGAAGAACCTCAGGGTTTGTGGTGACTGTCACTCTGCCTTTAAATATATATCAAAGGTTGTTGATCGTTCAATAGTGTTACGTGATTCAAACAGGTTTCATCACTTTGAGGATGGTAAATGTTCATGTCGGGATTACTGGTGATTGACCAGCCAGCTTAGTTTCTTGAAACATTGGTATCATAGATCGATAATTTAACAGCATGGGATCTCCTTCGATGTTTTGAGTGATGTTCATTCTGGGAAAATAATGTTGGACAACAGAAGATTTAAAGTGTAACAAGAAAGAAAGAAGAAGCTAAGAAGAAAAAGCCAAAGAAAGAGAAGAAAAGGCCAGAGAAGAGAAGAATGGGGTTTAGAAAAGTATGTATTTTTACAATTTTTATTCAATTCATTGAAATTAAATCGTAATGTCAAGAAAATTACATATAAGTACTAAAACCCTAAGAATCAAATTTGGGCTTAAAACACACTAACTAATAAAAAATTTTATTTGTTGGCTGGTTCTTTTTGTTAAATTGTTGTATATCTTTTGTTACTTTTATGAGTTGTCTCCAAACGACGTGAACTAAAATGCGAGTTGTGATATAAGGTCGTGTCTTTGTGAAGAATTCTACCAAGTAATTACAAGTTGTAGTAGCAAGATTTCTTTTTCGTCACCCTTTTTTTCCTTTCAAAATTTGGGTCTTCGAACTTATAGATAGCGTTGCTCAACCATTGACAGGCTCTTTTGTAGATTGGTTGTATGTTCTCTACTTAAAATTGATTAATACACACACACACTTGAGTCTTAATATATGTGCAGTTATCAACTTAGCACATCCTTTTGAAAGCATATGAAAATAGAACTGACTCAGGCATCTGTCTTAAGTTTTCCTTTTTTTCTTTTTTTTCTATCATTTCATTTGCTCATTCTATTTATTTTGGTATATTTTTCCATATATTGATGCTTTATTCTATTGTAGGTCCCAACTCCCATGGAAAAGGATCTTCAGGAAAAGAATGCCATTCGATAAAATTATTTTCTTATGAAGACTTAAGTTTGTTCACTGATAGATTTAGCCAGAAAAATTTCATCGATAACTTCCAATTTGGAAGAGTCTTTCATGGAAAAGTTGAAGCAAGACAAGTTACAGTCAAGATACGGGAAATTCCTAAAAGGTATAGAGTTCTTCCTGGCGATAACGGGAGCAGGTTGAGGCTATGCTTTTGAACAGAATGTTTCCTTCATTATTAAGTTTATTCTGTCTAATTTGAAATTTTTTCTTTTAGGATGAACTTGTTTTACTTCAGTATCCCAAACTGATATCTCGTCCAGACTTAAGTAAAGCTGATTGGATACTGCCATGAAGGGGAACAACTTGGTTTAGTTTATGACCTTGAGCCACTGGATACTGTATATAACCTTGTATGGCAAGGTACTCCTTTTACCTTTTCCCAATAGACCATATGTTTATACTTCATCTCTATCTATCTCTTGCTATGTGAAAATATGCTTTAGATTGTCAACTTGAAATTAATGAAATCGAAGTGAAAAATACCAAATAGACATCAATTGCAATCAAGACACCTTTTCATCGGATTCATCAATTCCTTGTATCTCTACATCAATGTCTGGGCCCGGACCACAAAAAACTTCGTTTCTACTTCAAAGAGCCATTTTGTGCAAAATGCCAAATGTTTGTTAGTTCTGATAATTATCCATTCGCATCACTTGAATATGAGAGAGGGTGTACGCGTTTGACTACTGAATACCCGCTTCCTTTCTGCTTGCATATTTGACGAGTGAAGTTGCATTTTGAGATTTCATTAGGATTTTTTTTAGTTCCAACCTCCGCTGGACTTTCTTTAAGCTCTTTTTTGGAAGAATTGTTTTTCCACAAACTCTTATGTTAAACTGCTGTCATGAACATCTACCTTTTTTTTTTTTTCAATTTTAGATAGTTTTACTTGGCTATAGAGAATTAAGGTTGCTTTTGGATTTGCCTGCCTCCTTAAATTTCTCCATGCTGGTGAAGCACGACTTCTGCCCTATCTAGTTCGTAATATAAGCGCGTCTCATATAATGCTCTATCAGGTTGGTCTCATTATTTTTTATCTTCTTGTTTTCCCTTTGCTTTTAGAGTACATTTACTCTCCTCCCCACTCCTCTTTTGGCGCAGTTCAGTAACTTCTTTTATATACAGGACTACAACCCAAAATTGATTGATTTTGGTATGTTCTCTGGTGGAATCCTTCCTGAACGTTGGTATGGAAATGGATGTGATGGTTACGTGGATGACTACTGCAAAATTTTAGGTATGAAGGATTATGCATGCTCATTTTCCTGTTTATTAACAGATTAGTCGACATTGAAGATATATCTGCCATTCTCACTGGTGCTCATAGGATTTTTATATAACAGAACGCAAAAGAGAGCATCAGAAGGTGGTGACCAGACATAAAACAGCCTAACCACATTTCACAATATAATAATAAAAATAGAATGATGACGATGCACCACCCTTGGATACCATGTTAGGTAAAATAGCTGCATGACCATTCGGCAATCCTTGAATACAAGTAGACTGTACCATGTCATGTGCATTTGTTCTTGTTCAAACTCTTTTAAAGAAATATATGGTACAGAAATCTTAGAGGAGCCTAGCTGTTAAACATTTGAAGCACAAATCCATATTTTGTCTTGAAAGGATGTGCATGCAGATGCTAACCTTTTTATGTTTCGTTGGAAGGCTCCCTGCGCTTTAAGCTGCACAGTTGTGGGGTTTGGGGTTAGGTCTCTCTTTTCCCTCAGACATCCTACTACATATCAAAGGATTAGAAGGTTATATCCAAGATTTAACCCCCAGGCATTGCCCATGGACACATGTCTATGCTAACTAATACAACTGTTGTAGTCAATTTGTTTCAAGTTGGAAACTTTGATTTTGTTCCTGCAAAATGACAGTTTTTGGCTATCTTTTTAGACTTCAAGACCGAGGGTGGAAAGACGGGGAATTCTGACGTGTATGCATATATATGGTATAGCACTCCCGAGCCTGATATCCAAAAGAGTTTACAGAGAAGGCATGGAGGATGGGACGCAGGATATGAATGAATGGACGACGAGTGAGTATGAAGCAAAGTGTTCACTTGTGCACCAAAGCCTAGAAGGAGAGGGGTTCTGATTATGGTGATGGGCTGGAAATTAGCAAGCTGGCAATGGAATGTGTGGCTTTTGTGCCTTCTAACAGTCCAAAAATGAAGCAAGTTGTTACGCCATTACTGAATTTATTTGCTGTTCTTAGCATGCTGATGATCTTGGCATCAAGCAGATGCTCTGCGGTGATGATTAATTTTTTGAGAAATGCTGCTTAATTTATTGTAGGTGATAATGCTGATGATTCTAAGTTCAAGAAAGTTTATGTACTTTAACAATTAAATATTTTGCGTATTTATTTATCTTGATAAGAACAGGTGGAAAGGAAAAATTTGTTTTGTTTTGCTTTATTGTGGTAGAAGATATGGAAAGATTTTTTTTTCCAAGCTGAATGCAGTTGCTATGAACACATTATTGCTGTTCAGTTTTTGGAATCTTGTTCCTTTTTTCATTTTTTTTTTCTTTAAACACCTATTCGTTTCTGAATTTTTTTCAAAAATTTATTTTCTCATTATTTACTCGGTTTTAAACCATATAATTTGTTTTGGTTAATGATCAATAGTTTATTTATTTTTATGTTTTTAAAATAATTTAAAATTTTATTTGTTTTTAATATTTTTTAATATTTTTGTATCATCATTTTAATATATTAATACAAAAATAATTTTTAAAAAATAAAAAATATTATTTTAATATATTTTTAAATAAAAAATATTTTAAAAACCAAGTATTTCTAAATAGAATCTTAGCAAGTCTTTGGTGATTATCAGCTGTCCATGATTTGGGATTGAATAATTTTTTTGTTCATAATATATTATATTTATTCTGTCAGAAAATATTTATGCATTAAGATTTTGCAAAGTGAGAATTGATTAAATCAATTAAAAATTATTAAAACAATAAATGTTAAATTTAACAAAGAAATAAAAAAGATAACCTTTTTTTGCCTTCTTACCATTCACGGGGCATGAAAAATTGTAGTTTAATCATTTTTCGCTTTTCTATTTTAGCCCCCTGATTTTTTTAAATCTAACATTTTAGTTTTAAAATTTATTTGTTTTATGTATAATTTAAAGGGAGAGAGTTGATGGAAAATAAAATATCAAATAGTGGTTTGACTGTCACATCATGCCTACTAAAAAGATAAATATTTATGTTTATAAATTTATTTCAGAGTTTTTATATTATTAAATTTAGTTTAATTTCACTGATATAAAAAAACAAATCTTGAATTAACTTAATAAATTGTAAAAATTAAAAAAAAATTTAAGATTTTAATATTTTATATAAAAATATTAAAAAATAATCTATGTATAATATACATGTTGTAAATAATAAAGTTTAAAATCTTATTTTCAAAAGATTTTTTATTTTACATTAAAAAGATAATATTTTTTTTAAATTAAAGTATTTAAATAAAAAAATTTATTATTTCACGTTGAAAAAATATAATTTTTTTATGAATATAAAATATATATATTAATAAACTTTCTAATCACACATTAAAAAAATAAAATATTATTCTAGTATTTATACAATAAATTTTAATATAAATTAGTAATTAATAAGAAAAATATAGCAGGCTTGGGCACATTAAAGTTAGGCAAAGCAAAAGAAATTTTTTGGATTTGCATAAAGAAGGAAAGTGAGCATACAAGAGGAATGAATAATCATATCTTATAATGAAAAGAATTCCGAGTTAAATCTCAATCGTTCAATTGATTTTAAAAGGTTCCATTTCAATCAAAAAAGATCTTAAGAGCTTCCATCGAGCAAGCATCAACATTTGGGCATCTAAATGAAATATAAATACTAGCTTATTTAACTCCGCTTCCTCCCAAATTAAACCAAAAAAAACCCCAGCGCACTTCTCTCTCTCAAACCACCTCACACCCGTCTCTCTCTCCCTCTTTTTGTTGCGTCTTTGGATCAAAAAGCTTGGTAGTCTAAGGGTTGGTGCTGGTAATTTGGTATGCAATTTTTTATTTTTTGTTTATGTGGTTTTTAGATTGCCTTTTGTTTCTGTTCGTGTTTTGCTCCTGTGTTTTTATTCACTTGACACTCTTCTGTCATTCGGCCTCCTATTTTATTTTCTTTTGAGCCAGCGTTTTCACATTCGTGGCCGAGGACTTCATTGCGCACGTTAAATTTGGGTATATAAACTATTTTTCGTTGAATTTTTATCTCGGGTGAACCTCTATCTTTGTCTTAGGATTTTATTCTTCTTTTTGTTTTTTATTTTTCTTATTTTCATTGCCTTCGTTGCTGGTGTGGGTTTTGATTATGTTATTTGCGTTTTCTGGTGACCTTTTCTTCTACTCTGTGCCTCCAATATTCCCCATGTCTTTTAGAGTATTTGTAATGAATTTCCTTGCCTCGTGACATTTCTTTTTTCTTTTTAGGTTTATTGTAATGGAATCGAAAGGAAGTGAAATCGATGAATTTGAAAAGGCATTGGAATCTGCCTTGGATGGAAGCACAGAAGAAGAGGAAGAAGATGAAAACGAAGAAGGAGAATATAGTGATGACGATGAAGAGGAAGAAGATGATGATGAAGAAGAAGAAGAAGAAGAAGAAAATGCTTTGGATTCAATGGAACAAAATCAACAATTTGAATATGAAGCTCTCGCCGAGAAAAAACGAAAAACACTTGCTGATGCCAAGGGGTTAGTTACAATAACGATTTGCCTGCTTTACTTCGCATCGTGCTTCTTCTTTTTTATTAGTTTCTTGAGAACATAGTTTTGTCTGTGCTGTGTTGTGGATGTGCTTATTATTTCTAGTTGTTTAAATGATGAGGATAGTGAAGGGTCAGCGAAGAAGGCAAGGCAAGAGGACATGACTGGAGCTAGCTTGGCTGAAATAGAGGAGATAATGAATTTTGGTATGCGAAAAAAGAGACGACGACGAATGGTATGGCATTTGTTTCAGGGTTGACTGCTATAATTAGTTTTTACCTAGGTGTGAATTGTTTTATGTGGTTGTGTTTATTGAATTAGAAGCATGTGCACAATTGAATTCATTCTTTAGCTAATATTAGAGAATTACTTTAGGAAAAGCAGTCCACATTGTTTTGTTTTTTTTAGTGGTTGGCTAGAGTTAAGTGTTCTGCATGTGCTTTTTTGATAGGAGTATAACCTTAATCAATGTTGCTGCTTGTTAAGGTTTTCTGGTATTGTTCCTATTTAAAATCAGCTCGGATGGTTCAAACTCGCCTGTGGCATTAATTGAATTTGATGTGTGTGGGCATCAATCCACTTGGTTTTATTTATGCTATATGTATGCATTAATAGGGTCTGTTTTCTGTTTATTCTGTGTTTTAAGTGTTGTTCTTATCCTACCTTCATGCAGCCCAAGAGAAGAGGCAGGCGGAAGGGATCAAAAAACAAACTTAGCCCTGAAATTACACGGATGTTGGGTGATGCTACTCTTCACTATGCTCATGGTAATTATGAAGAGGTAAAGGTGCTTTATCAATCTTGACTTCTGTTGCTACAATGCAGTTTTGGTAGGTTAACCTTGAAGTTGCAGTTGGTGGCTCTATGTGCTTGATAGGGGCCATATGAATTACTTAATAAGAGATTTAAATTGGTTGAGAAATGAAAAATTCAGTAGGTCAACCATGACTTTGCAGTCAATCTGTCTATAAGCTCGCCCTTGGCATATATGGATTACTTTCAATAGATTTAAATTGGTTGGGAAATGAAATATGCAGCAGGTCAGTCATGACTTTACATTCTATCTTTGTATACATTGGTACTTGTCATATATAAATTTTTTTTAATAAATTCAAATTGATTGGGAATGTGATATTTAGAAAGTTCTTATTATATGAAATATGTTTGATAATGATAATTGGTAGGAAAATAAAGGGATCAGTTAGAAGGGGGAGAGATAAATTGAGATTACAAGATCAGGCTTCTGCAGGTTGATTTTGTTGCTAGATTCAATTTTTCATAAAAACTCTCATCTTTTTACCTAAAGCTATATGTTTCTACTTTATCAATTCATCTTGGTTTCAGGCTTTAACAGTTTTGAGTGAGGTTGTTAAACGAGCACCGCTAGTGGCTGACTCATACCATACACTTGGACTTGTCCATAAAGCCCTTGGAAATACTGAAAAAGCCATGAAATTTTATAGGATTGCTGCATTTCTGAGACCGAAAGATTCATCTTTGTGGAAACTACTTTTTAGCTGGCACGTGTAAGCTCTCTTAAATTTGACATTATCATCTGGTCTTTTGAATTTGATATGACCAATATCTTTTCTTGATGGTGCTCTGACTGCATTGCAGTAAACTGAATTCGATTGATAGTATATGCTTGATCTAGATCAGTGCTCTTTTAAGTTTTGGAAATTTGCACCTCGTTCAGCTTAATTGGAATTCTGAATGGCTGTCTGAGTTATAGTTTTCAAACTGTACTTGCTGCTACTCGGTAATTTTGCCAAGTTCAAATTTTCAGACTGTACTTGCTGCTCCTCATCAGCTTACCAGGAATTCTGGATGGCTGTGTAGGTTTATTTGAGACTGAACTTGCTGCTAGTTGGTAATTTCACCTGGTTCAAATTTTGATTGGTACACGTAGCTATTGAGATTCCTTATTTGCTGATTTGAACTTGATTTCACAAATTACTTACACTTATTAAAAGAAAATTTCCTGTAAGAATCTACACTGGATCAAGTAGTCTTTATAAGTGAATTATTTTGTGTCATTGTTAAGATGGGAAGATGACTTTTCTAATCTGTTTATTCATGTTCAAATATCATATCCTTGTTATGAAAAAAATAATCAGTTGCTTGCATGCTTGAATAATTAGCAAAAACTTTTTGTGCAAAAATATTATAATAGAAGCATAAACTTACAGGATCCATAAAGGCCCAGCTCCTATAGAAGTCAGTGGAGACTATTTATGTTGTATTAAGGTAGTGAACAGCACCAGCCAGGAATCATTTCCCTTTCACTATTTATCCTATTTACTGTTGGTCACAAAATTGCCTCAATATACCTTTCCTCCTCAAACATTCCACAGATAGCATTGAGCAGAGTCTTATAGGTTCAATCATTATTTAGAACATCATGGGCATGCTGTAAAGTTAACTAAATTTGGTTTCTCCTCATTATGGTTCTTATGGTTGTTATATAAATTGCAGAGAACAAGGAGACATAGCTCGAGCATGGAAGTGCCTTTCTAAAGCTATAAGTGCTGATCCTGATGATATTAGTCTAAGATCCCTTCATGCATTATTTTATGATGAACTTGGAGATCATCAAAGAGCTGCTGAGTCATATGAACAAATTGTTCGAATCTGTCCTGAGGATGTTGAAGCAATAAAGACAGCTGCAAAGGTTTTCTTTCAGCTTTGTTCATAATCCCTTTATTCAATATAATTATGTTTACATGTGCAATTGTAATCTGATTATTTGCTTTGTTTTAATTAGCATAGCAATGTGGCAGCCCTTGATCTCTAGGTCTTTGCAATAAGGTCATTAGATTTAGAGTAGGTTATGAATATTAGCAATCAAGAGGAAAGAACAAATAGCAGCTAGACTATGTTATTGAAAGATTGTTATAACGCTTACTTCCTATCTAATTTTGTTTTTCTTGGTGGTCCACATTGAAGAGACATAATGGATTCTCATAGAATAACTGGAGAAGGAATTAAGAAAGATGTTTCGGTTTCATTACACCAAATTACTTAGATCTGTGTTAATACAAAACCAATCTGAGAGGGTAAAGAAGTTTATCTCATCAGTCTTAATTTGATGTGGTGACCTAGTGAGACTTCACTTTTTCAAGTATAGTTAGGTTTTTAAGTAACATTTTTATGTTTTCTTTTATTTTTTTTCTCGTCTTTGAAAATTACTTTGGTCTATTGATAATTAGGTTTCACGCGACCAAATGCAAACAGGTGTGGTTGTGAGAGCAGCTACTTAATGTAATTTTTTTTTTATGTTTGAGGTTTCATTTGGGATCCTCACCCTTGGTGTAAAATGTTTTCCACAAAAGGACTCGTTACATACACCTTCAGTTCACCATGGCACACAACGAAAATTTTTCTTCACAGAATAATCATTGTAGAGCTGATGACAAATACCCATTAATGGTGCTCTTCAATTATTTTACCAGAAGCCATTGTCAGTTACTGTGTTTTCTTGTCATTTGGCTTAGTTTTTACTTGCACAGTATTTTCCTGGATCGGAAATGTTAAATGTACAAATATTTCCATGTAAAAGGAGTGGCTATGGCTGTTTCCTCTTATTATTTCTGTAGCATTCTCTTTTTCTGGTTCCTCATTTTTTATTTGTCTATTTTCTTTTCTGTGAAAACTTTTTATGACCAGCTTAGCTTGTCTCATTATTTTTTCGAGTCGATTTTTAGGAGTTCATTTCTTTCTTTCTTTCTGTTCAGATGCACCTCAATTGCGGTCAGATTAAACGATGTGTAGGCATTTTGGAAGATTATCTCAAGGGTCATCCATCTGAAGCTGATTTAAGTGTAATCATTTTGCTGGCTGATGTATTCATGGAAATTGATGCGCATAATAATGCTCTTCAGCATATTGAGCATGCTCAGATGATCTACTATTCAGGAAAAGAACTGCCTTTGGAATTAATGATTAAAGCAGGAATCTGCCATGTTTTCCTGGGAAATATTGAGAAGGCAGAGGTTTGTTGCTTTAGAATTTCAAATGTTGAATTCTATCATTACAATCCCAAACCCTTATAATCCATCATCCTCCAACTCTATCACTTCTCAAAGCATCTGATGGCAGATAACGAGATTGTGTCTCATGTCAATCAGTTTGCTAATTTTTACTTTTTAATAAATTGTTTCTTTTTAACCAGCCATTGCATTTATCTGGCTAGGCTCAACAATGGAAACCTAATAAAATCTTCACGCTTTTTGGAATCTAAAATAACAAACATATCTATAAATTGGAAGATTTAGGGTCCATTTGTTTGGCATGATACTTGCTCAAGTTCCAAGAGGATACTGAATTTAAATGCAGTTTACTTGATGAAATTTTCTTGTTAAATCTTTATCAGTCTCTTGTGCTAATTTTCTAAACTTCTGATTTCATTTTTTTTGGTATGTTATTTAAGAAATAGCTGCAAATACAATTTTAAGAATTTGACAATTGAAGCCATTCAAGTATCTGGTTACTTATTTCGATCCTGTTAGAAAGATATAGATGCTTTGGAGGCCTTGATAACTTGTTCTAGTTCTACCACAGAAACTATTTTATTTGCTTAAGTATTTATATTTCTGTATTGTGAAAGACATTCTTACAATCTCTTTCTTTCATACCATATTTTTAATCTTGTCAACCCTAATACGACCATTTTAATCCAGTTGGGTGTGATTGTAGTTCTAATGGTTTGGAGCATATGTATTCTTCTTGCTACTGATTCTCTTTTTGCTACTGATTCCTTTTTCTTAATTTTTAGATTCACTTTAGTGCACTACAACAGGAGAATTTCTCCATTCATCCTGAATTCATTACTAAAGTTGCTGATGCATTTATGAGTACTGAGTGTTTTCACTCTGCGTTGAAGTATTATCATATGCTGGAGTTGAATGTTGGAGCTGACAATGTAAGGGGAACTTCTAAAATTCCTCTATATTTGATTTGCATAGAAAAAATGTGCATTGCGTTCATTTTAATTTAGTTTTATAGACACTTGTGATCATGTTAAGCACAACACATGCTTGCGATGATCTTGGTATCATTTTAAGCACAACATCCGCTTACGATGATCTTGATTAAGAGAGCTTGTTTTGTAACCAAGTGAATGCTCTCGTGATCACATTTAAACAGAAGACATGTGAACTAGTAAATATATTTGCTCTGCCTCTTATACTTTTGAAATGCTATTTTTGTACTGTAAAAGTGTGAACCGTTCAATTACCTGTTTAGAGCCAATCTGATAATAGAACAACCTGCCAGCTTCTTTATGTTATTCATGCAAACTGATAGGAAGTTAACCAAGTTTCCATCAGAGATACAATTTTGGCAAAAAAAAAAAAAAAAAAAAAACAGGAATAAAAGACAGAACTCCTCCCTACATGGCTACACCAATTTGTCATTCTTGTCTTTGTTTGGTCTCATATGTAGTGGAATGTCTATTCCCATCCACAAAATGCTCTGCATGGCTATATTACTGAAAAATTTATGCAAAAATGATGAACTGGCTTCTCTCCTGTTCTTCTCACACTTCTGGTGGTTGTTTTGATAAAGCTTTCAGCATTTTTTTATTACTGAGCCAAATGATTGAGAAATAACAAAAGCATCTTTGAACATGCACGTGCACACACACACATTGTATGCAGATTTAATTGTTGATTCACACTCATGTTGATCTTTATATTGCATTTTCTTCTATAGGAGGGCGAAATCCATGTGAAAATTGCTCAGTGTTACTTATCCTTGAATGATCGTGCAAAAGCAATTATGTTCTTCTACAAAGGTAACATCATCTCACAAGAAATACAGATTTTATTTTTGTTGGAATTGTATTTCACCATACGTTTTCTATCTCACCCCTTTTTCTTTTTTTTTCGCCAAAGAGAGCTTTCTGTGGTTGATACAGCTTTGTTGTTTCAGTATGCTGTTTCTCTTGTGCTTCAACTAGGACTTTTCATGTTGAACTAGGTTGTGTGAACTGATTCATGATGATCTGAATCCATGTTTCAAGACCCCCACTTGATTTTTATTGTTGTGTTATTTTGTTTATTTGGTATTTATATGTGTACAAGGGGAAGAGTTTTTCCTTTCTAGTCATCCATTGTCCAAGTTGTCTGTGAATTATAAATCTACCATGTAAGTAAATGTATAAACGAAGTTTGAAAGGACAAGATTCACTTGCTAGAATGACTGAATTAATTGGCAGGATCAGCTGGTGTAGAAAGAGGGGATATCATGTTCCCTGGAATTGTTTGTTCAAAAACTTCTCATGTCAGATTGATGAGCCATATTAAATGATTCACAGTTTATGTGATTACTTTGACTTTGCAAGAACAACCTATAAAGAATTTTTATTTTTATCTTGGAACCAACTGTAGGAAATTTAGTCATGCTTGCTAGAAGATTCAAAGGCCCTGAAAATGCTATGAGGTGTCCAAATGGTTGAAGTAATATGTAGGAAGATGTTGTAAATGCAGCCCTTAATAATAGGATGATGATTTATTTGATATAATGTATGACTGGTTACGGGGGCCATGTTTTGTTTTTGTTGGTCCAGTCTATTTCTCCTCCCTTGTGCACTCATTCCATGAACATTCTGAATTTAATTGTTTGTCAAACATTTTTATCTCTAAACTTGAGCAGGGTCAAAAAGAATGTGATAGATGTGTTTATGCTCAGTTCATGTTGAGGGATAACATGGGAGTTGTTAAAAGAGGTGATTTTATTCATGAAATCACTCTGGCTCACAAAATGCTACGGAATTATGTCATCTTTGTGGTGTCTTGGTGCTTGTGTACGGTGGAAAAATTCAAGAAATTTCTAAAAACAATATCCACTGATGCATTTGTTGTGGGATAGAGTCATTGTCTTGGCTTTTTCATGGCATTCCTTGTCAGAGGCTTTTAGTTCTTTATCCAAAATTTAGATCAATTGGAGTACACCTAAAATTTTGATATCAGTCAGAAATGGTTTTGTAGTTTTTGGTTTTCTCATTCAGACAATGTCTTGTTCTTCCTACAATTTCTTGACTTTTAACTTTCTCAATAAATTTTCTGTCAAAATAATAAGAGTTAAGCAAATAGAAAATAAGCTGAATGCATTATTAAGGAAATGAAGGCTATATGATTTGAGGATGAACAATAGTTATGGTAATCGGAAAGATTTTGCCTTGTGCAGCATAGGTATGTGAATGCACGTGCTAAAGAGTGAGTTGATTTGTTGATAATAGGGATGAGATATGTTGAAGGTGCACTAAAAATATCATTGATTGAAGTTAAATGGCTTGAACTATGCAACAAAAATGGCCTCTGGACTGGAGGAATGTTAGTTGATATGAGTTTTGGGTCAAGGATTTTGTGCTGATGTTCAATTGGAAGAATTGTCTCCAAACCTTTTGTGATGGCACAGTTTGATGCATTCTTTGGGAGTGGAATTTGCATATATAATATGGATTCAGATATTTGGCCTTTCATTATTTCTCTTTTAAGCTGCACTCTTGGCAGTTAAGCAAGCTTTTTGGCTGATCAATTTCACTCTTCAGCTTTGCCCATGCTTAAAGATAGCATTGATGCCCGAGTGGCTTTGGCGTCGCTCATCCTTGAAGATGCTAAAGAAGATGAGGCTATTTCTTTGCTTTCTCCTCCCAAAGATTTGGGTAACATTGTTTTGATACGTTTTACTCTTCACTTCAAAATAGTTCACTTTTGGGAAAGCACTAATTATCCTTCTTTATCTCATGTTTTATATATGCAGATTCTCTCGATTCTAATTCCTACATGCAAAACCCATGGTGGCTTGATGGGAAAATAAAACTAAAGCTTTGCCACATATATAAAGCCAAAGGGATGCTTGAAGACTTTGTTAATACAATATCACCCTTGGTCCGTGAGTCACTCTATGTAAAAACCCTTCGTCCAAAGGTAATTTTAATGCCATACAATATAAGAAACCTGTAACATTAACTCTTTGTCCCTCTGACTCCTTCCTTCTAGATGTCTACAAGTCTTCACAGAAGGTCTAATCTATCCGATCTTGGTCTTGATTCACCATCTGCACTAAGATGTTTAAACATATTTTTAATATTTTCTTATCAGTGACAGGGCTGTGGAAGTTGTTTTATCACTATTTTATGCAATACGTGCACTTTCTTGAGAACCTGACTTCATAACTCCTCAAATGTATTTACAACCTGCAAGCCAATGCATTTTAGCATTGGAAGTTAGAATCATTATCTGCATTTATGGGTTCATTAATGGTCTGCACTGGGCTAAAGTAACTGAGAACACATGCAGCCGTACTCATTGAATATGTCCTTGTTTAATTTTCTTTTTAGTTTGTAGACACCATTTTCTCTGCAAGTGTGGACTGATTGATTATTGTTTAACATTAGGTGAAGAAAAGGCTGACAATAAGTGTTCTGCGTGAAAGAATCAGTATTCTGAATGTTCAGGAAAATGATGATGTTTTTGGAGAAGTGAGACCACTGGCTTCTAAATCAGATCTGTGAGTTTTGATTTTGCTATGCGCACACCCCCCCTCCCAAAAAAAAATTCAGCGCATAGTTTGGGTTTCTGTACCACTAATCTTTGTTCAAGTTCGTCATCTTGGCATCCATATTTAGTAGTGTACCTTTTTTTTTGTTTTTTAAAGAGTTGTCTCGACATGTGAGTAAATTTTTCTCATCAGAAGACATGTTTGGAGGCAGCAAGAATATAGTAATTCATCTCCTAGAAGTGACTCATGATGATAAGGGTGTTTTTACAGTATATCCAAAGGATTCTGAAGCCTGAACTTGCTCAAACATTGTTTAGTGGAACAGTTTATATATATATATAAGATTGCTTAGTGGATCGAATAGGTTGGGGAGAATTATGCTATACATAGAAGTGGTGTTGGTCTGAGTTGATGCCTTTTTTATGCTCTCAAGTTGCTAGAATGGTGAACGCACCTTTTTGTTTTTCTTGGTGTGCGTAACAATGTTTGAAGCTCAGTGAACAGTGAATGTTAAACAGAAGCAAGTGATGGTTCATTGGTGTTCAAATCATTCTAGAATGGTCAGATTGCTGTTTTGTTGTAAGGCATTGCTTTGCTTTTGGATTTTATTTATTTTTGGGTCTGTTTGGACTACTGTTATATCATCCTCAGAGTTGTATTCTTTTTATCATGTGCCATTTCTGACAAAGCATGTGGTACTCAGGTAGATAATGATTACAAATTAATGTTAAATGCATGCGCTAGGTTTCATAGCTGGTTTCTCCATTTTTGATAGGTTTATTGTAGGCACTGGTGAGGTTGAGTGAGGGTGGACAGTACAAGGTGAAGCACAGAAATAAGAAACAACATTAGTAAACTCACAAATCAAGATTACATGAAAATCAAAGCAAAAGGTTTGGATCTTGGTGAAAGAGTAGAAACAAAATCTTTCAAATTTAGAAGATAGTGGATGCTGGTAAACATATTGTTTTTTCATGCATGGGGTCAATGATGGGTCTGTGAGATAAATAGGCAGACAATTAAGAAAAAGACCTGTTCAATTGGTTAGATTATCTTATTAGCTTGGGCTTAGGCCAAATGAGGTTAACCATCAGAAGTTAAAAGTACGGAAATTTATTGTTTACTTTCAGATTCGTATTGCTATTTTTAAATTTACACAGCATTTCAGCATTGTTTATTTAATACCTGGACCATAAATAGGGATGGTTGTGTTTGTATTTGCTTTTTCCTTCTTAACATGCCGATGGGAGCAGCTAATTAACCATTCACTGATGGATGCCTGGAACTAGATTGAGAGCTTGCAGAGCAAGAAAGTTGCTTCAAAAGAAGGAAGAACAGAAAGCAGCTGATAAAGCTGCTGGTATTGATTTGCCTAGTGACTATTCAGATGATGAATCTCTGGTAAAGTGCAACTGATTTTTGTATGACTTGCCCAAGCTTAGTTATTCAATTTACCAGCAAGTACTTGTCACTTGGGCCGGATGAGCTGATATATAATTCTCTTTTTGGTGGTTACAGCTAGAAAACAGAGTTTCTCCTCTGCATGATTTTTTAAAGGACGAAGCGCATCATGATCTTATTATAGATGTCTGTATTTTTTTTCCTTTATTTTTATTCATCTATTCCTTATTTTTTATTTTGATTGATTGATTGATTTATTTGCTTGAAACTTATTGAATTTGCACTTGCAGTTTGTTTTAGAAACATTGTTAAGGAATTCCACTCATGCTGAATAAAGTCACCTGTGGATATTCTTTTACTTTCTGATAGTTAGCTCTCTCTTGGTTTGGTTCATAGTTGTGCAAGGCATTGCAATCGTTGCAAAGATATTCTGAAGCTCTGGAGATTATAAATCTCACCCTGAGATTGGTTTCTGATAAACTGCCTGGTGATAGGGAGGACCAACTTCAGTCTCTTTTAGCTCGTAAGGCCCCCCCCCCCCCCCCCCAAATCACACAAACACCCCTCCACTTAACTCTTACTAGTTTTTTATTTCTTTCCCCCCCTCTTTTCATTTTCTTTGGTGCCATCATGGAAACCATTCAAGTCTGCTTTTCCATCAAAAAAACAATTCTGCAGGCTTTTGGGATTTAAATGAAGCTGAGTATTTGTTTTTGTTTTCTCAGAAATATCTTTTAACGCCACGGATCCTAAACATGGTTTTGATTATGTAAGATCTGCTATTCAGAAACAGCCGCACAGCATTGCTGCCTGGAACTGTTACTACAAAATAACTTCAAGGTGATTATTATTTTATATCTTAATGTTAATTTCCTCCACTGTGTTTACCATTTGCTTATTTCATATGGAACATGAAACAGGATGCTGGAAAATTTGTGGAATCTGGTATAATAAAGTGGTGATGTACAAATAGATGCGCACTTATTCTTGATTATCTTCACAAATTGCTCTCAAATTCTCACAATACTAGAAAGTTCTTGATTATATAATTTTAGTCTATCAAATCACACATGCAATTTTTAATATATGTAGATTGAAACATATGTCTTGAATCTCCCTAAGCTTGTGCTTACTAGTGCCTCTCTGGCATACTATCTGTGTACTTTGACTGATGTTTACTTATCATCTCACTTGCCAAACAAAAGGAAAAGGTTTGTTTCAGTTTCATTCCTTCTGTTTTTCTTCTTTTTGCTTGTGGAAGTAGGATTTCGTGACCTTAATGTTCACATGGTATTTCACACAGCCTGAAAACACGAAACCCCAAGCTGGAGTATGTTCATTTATACGACCACTTGCATTTTTGTTTACATCTTGTTGTTCTTTCATGGATTTCTTATGATATCATAGATTGGGAAAGAGCCACTCAAAGCATGCCAAATTTCTACGTTACATGCGAAACAAACATAAAAGGTGTGTTCCACCTATAGTCATTTCTGCTCATCAGTTTACCATGCTCAGCCATCATCAAGATGCTGCAAGAGAATACCTAGAAGCTTATAAACTGATGCCAGAATGTCCTCTAGTTAATCTGTGTGCGGGTAAGGCTTTCTTCTATTTTTGTTTGACAATTTGTTTATACTTGCAGTATTATTAGATTATACAGTGATAGATGATATGTTTATTTTCAATTTATTTTGTTTTCCATCTTCAGGAACTGCCTTGATCAACTTGACCCTTGGATTTAGACTCCAAAATAAGCACCAGTGTCTTGCACAAGGCTTGGCATTCCTCTATAATAATTTACAGCTAACAGAGAATAGCCAGGTATGGTTCATTGTCGTATATGTACTTGATTTTAGTTACTTTATGTCATTCTTGCTTCTTTTGGGTCAGACACTTTTAATACCTGCTTGAGATTGACTAAAATTTCTTCATGTCTTGATAAAAAAAAATAAATAAATAAAATTGGTATTGTAGAATCTGTTGGTGAAAAGGAGGTCAAAGAATGTAAATGAAGTTACTGACACAGCTTTATACCATTTCTTATTATTAAAGCGTCTATATTGCTGTAAAGAGGGGAAGGAAAACAGAACTGGACCTAACACAACAATTAGCCTTTTACATGCACCCACATGATCTTGTATGCACAATAAATTGGTGTTCCTTTAATATGATCTTGCTTGATTATTAATATGTCCACGCAATTAATCTTAATCCGTTAAGTCAAATAATGGTTGATTTTTCAAACCTGCTGAAATTGGGTTAGTTCCCAATTAAAAGCGTTGACAACCAAATTGCAAAAGCTTTAGTCGTGATCTTGAAGCTATTTCTAATTGACCTAATGCAGCAGTTGGATTCCTGGCATCAGTTTCAATGTTTGTTGGCCATTGATTCAATTATGTATTTGTTGCTTGTTATTTCTGTTTTTCATCACAACTTAATTTTAGCCCCTAATTCCGTTACCTTTCCTACTTGCCCACAGCTGAGGTACCGTAGAGCTTCCATTATTTTATACATATACGATCTGCTACTATCTTCTAGATTTTGTTGGGCTCTATTACCTTGCATGCATTTCAGTGATCTTTTGATAATGTATCAAAAATTAATAACGTTTGTTGGTACCTTCTAGATTTTGGGTGGTTAGGGGGATTTTATAGAACTGAATGATTACTGAAACTTTTTTTTTCTCTCCCTAATAAAGCCACCTTTTAGATCGTGGGCGTTTCCCCGTTGACCCTAACATAAGATTCAGCCAGTAGAACATGCATCGTCCTTCAACTGTCAGGCTACTGAGAGAGTTGCTAAACTGTGTCAAGTTGTTCTTTTCATCTACTATTATAGACTTTCAGCTTGAATGCACTTTTTCTGCTGCTATTATTCTGTTGAAGTTTCTGTATTTTTTTGTGGCGCTTGAATACTAGCAGCTCTGGCTGCTAATCACTTGTATGCACAAATGCTTGGATTATTGAAAGCAATATATGGTCAATCTAGTTTCCGCTTTCATGGATTTTTGTTTGTAAAATGGTGTGCTAAATTAATATATCTGCACCTTGCAGGAGGCGTTGTATAATATCGCCCGTGCCTATCATCATGTTGGACTAGTGTCTCTAGCAGCTTCATATTATGAAAAGGTGCTTGCAGCTTGCGAGAAGGATTACCCCATTCCGAAACTTCTGAATGAGAATTCAGAAATGGAAAATATGAAACCAGGTTACTGTGACCTGCGCAGAGAAGCTGCTTATAATTTGCATATAATATACAAAAACAGTGGAGCATTTGATCTTGCCAGGCAGGTCTTGAAAAATCACTGCACTTTCTGACTAAACATCCTCGACACTGACATCAACTGGTTTGCAAGAATTGCAGGTCATCTTTTTTTGCAACATATAGCTCTCTAAACGGAACATCAGATTAGTAAAGTTATGTAGAGATGATTAGATTGCTTAGGTAAATTTGTTATTTAACTTCTTTAAACTTTTATTTTATTTTATTTTGTACTTTTCTCTGGCATGGAGTTTCTCTGGGGTGCCGAATGATGAGAAATGAAAATCTCGGTTGCGCACCTCTCTTGGGAGTGCAATCTTTGACAAATTTTATTATTATTATTATTATTATTA
>Ga0325411_1001069_pt1 | contig 30021 bp, 24 predicted proteins | sample PopdelMetagenome_13_FD_206181 | JGI IMG/M metagenome (GOLD analysis project Ga0325411, IMG submission 206181) | Populus deltoides microbial communities from Bellville, Georgia, United States - Xylem-PdIQD-R4 | ecosystem: Host-associated > Plants > Phyllosphere > Stem > Wood/Secondary xylem...
TTAAAGAGAACATTCAATCAAATCAAACATAGACTGCGGACAATTATGTTTTCTTGATTAATCAACTTATCTAGTTCTTAAGGCTGTCATTGAATTAAATTACTAGTACGGACACTGTGGTTGTTTGATGGTTAGGGTTAGTTATACGGCAGTTCCATTAACTAACCAATGTTAAGAAGAGATAAATATTCAGAATATAAATTGATGTTTCGTTTCCATGATCAGTTCTGATTTATATAGGTGGATGTGCGCTTGCGACCAAGGTTTGTTCTCTTGATAATTTTCTGATTTTATTTAATTTCGCTTGATTGTTTTCTAATTTCTTTTGCTTTAGCCTAGATAACGTCCAAAACCCTCCAAGTTGCATATCATCTAGCATAAAAATCTGACTTGAACCTTCCTCGTGGGATTGACCCCTTGTTTGCTCTATACTATCTTGTGTGTTGTGTTTGAAGTTAGGGTAATTAATTTGAGCGACCACAACATAGTAACAATATATAATGTGTAAAATCGAGTTAAAAACTCAAAAACCAGCAAACTCGGTCAAACTCGGTTAAACTTGGTCAAACTTGGTTAAACTCGGTCAACTCGCTCAACTCGGACCGAGTTTACGAGTTTGATAAAAGTGAAAAAATTATTTGACTCCCATCACTCCTTCACTCTTCAGACTCCAGTTGTCTCCCTTTCCCCTTTCTCAAATCTCAAGTTCGACAACTCTCTCTCTCTCTCTCTCTCTCTCTCTCTCTCTCTCTCTCTCTCTCTCTCTCTCTCTCTCTCTCTCTGTGTGAGAACACCCATTTTTTTTCTTTAATTCGTTGGCGTGCCTTACCTTTCTGTAATAGGTTAGTTGTTTTTCTTGACATACTTGAATCTTGAAGACTTGTTTCTGAAAATGGGTTTGCTGAAACAAACTGAGGTCTCCGGTGCCTTTGCAATGAAATAAGTGAGCCCGCCGCAGTTATCTAATTTGATATTCTATGTTAGATTGTTAGGTTTTTGTTGCATCTGCTGTAAATGCTTCACTGTCTTCTCTTCTTCAGGGGATATATCTCCTTCACGTGGAGTAAAGCAAGCTATGGAGATGCAAGCCGAAGCAGAACATAGAAAGACAGCTCAAATTCTCGACTCTAATATTTTATTATGCGTATATCGCAAATCACCAAACACGAGAAATGAAGGAACAAAAACTGCTTCCCCTTCCCGATGTCTTTCTCTTGGCCCCAACCAGACTGCTCGATGCGGATTAAATTATAGTTTCTCAAAATTACTTAAACAACATTTGATTGATCCATTGACTCACCTTATACAAAAAGAAAAAATCTATTTTTTTAAGAAAAAAAGTGGAAATGCCCAAGGGGGAAGGGCAGCTTCACAAAGAGAATCATCAACCTTTCTATCTTAAAAAACAATCCACCAGGTTGAACTCTCCGCAGATACTATAATGGTTCTCTCCTTGTCAAGGGGGGAGCACCTAGCCAAGGCATTTTCCTTTTAATAGAAATACATGCAAACATCATGATGACAACTAGAATTTCAGTATCCTAAGCACAATATAAGTTGAAATAAAATAAGACAACTTCTTGTTCCACTTTCTAGACCTATTAACTACTCTAAAGTATTTAATAACGACCAGACTTGAACAAGCAATATTATGGATAGTATTTATATATTTTATGTTTACCTTGCAACTATATCATTAATATTTCAGATAAAGTTGAAGTCATCCATACTTAAGCACAAGCAACAGCCAAAGGAATTGCTACTGTGTCAGAGTATATTAAAAAGAGTTGGGGAGTTGAGGTGAGGTTTTTTATTTAGATTGTGATATGGTTGTATTGAGATTTAAAATCTCATCTCATAGAGAGATATTCTTTAGATTAGTTATTTTTACACTTTTTATACCATATATATGATTTGTGATTCAATCGTTTTAGCATATGTTAGAGAATCAGTTGTGCCATGTCTAATGTGCATCAAGGCTCAAGTTTATGGCATGATTTGCAAGCAGCTAGTTTGAAAATTGAACAACAAGATACATGACATTTAAAAAACTAGATGGTTTTAGAAATAATCATTTAGATGATTAAGATTTTGATGAATGTTTTAAAAATAACAAGGAAGATAAAGGTAAAAGGGCTGATTTTAGTTTATATGACAAATCAACAGATTGTTTGTTTTAAGTTTATTAATTTTTAGTTAATGAAATTCTATGGACATAATTGTATTGTATTTTTAAGTTATTTAAACTATATATGAATTTTTATTTGAATTATGTATTTTAAGGTGTTTGGACTTTTGTATTGTTTATTTCATTTTTATTTTAATTGTGTTATATTATTATTTACTACTTGACTGAAATTGTCAATATATAATTACTTAAAATATTTTACTTATGATTTTACGATTTAAGTTTACGATCCGAGTTTATATTATGTATTCCGTGTCGTGTCAAAAAAGCATTTTTGACAACTTTGGTAATCAGATATCTCGCCACCATACATATTTCAAGAATATAAATGTTCACATTCAAGTGTTTCACATATTACATGACCATACAATGAAATTGTTACAGGCATTTAAGTCAATTCTGATATGGAAGTCTGTTGCAGAACATCAACAGTTAAAGTTGGTTCGCTGGAGGCTCAAAATTCAGCAGCAAAAACTGATTCGCTTGTGCCACAGAATTCGACAACAAAAACTGATCTGTAGGTGACACATAAATCGGCAGTGAAAACTGATTCGTTAGTGACACAGAATTAAGCAGCAAAAATTGGTGACACATAATTCGACAGTGAAAACTGATTCGCTTGTGACATAGAATTCATAAGCAAAAACTGATTCGTTGGTGACACAAATTCAGCAGAAATCACCAGCACATATAGGCTACTACTGACTCAGAAATCATTGATGAAAACTGAGTTGCTGCCGACTCTGAAATCATTAACGCAACACAATTTCACAACTAATGTTGAAATCCTCAGCGATATGGTTTATGGTTGACATATAAATTGTTGACAAAAACTGAGTCGTGCCGACTCAGAATCGTCAACACAACACAATCTCCCAGCTAGCACTAAAATCATCAATGCACATGATTTATTATTGACGCATAAATCATTGATGAAAACTGAGACACTGTCGATTGAGAATCGTCAACGCAACACAGTCTCACAGCTAACGCTGAAATCACCAGTGCACATGGTTTACAGTTGATGCAGAAATCATTGAAAAAAACTAAATTGCTGCCGACTCGGAATCGTCAACGCAACACAGTTTCATAACTAGCGCTGAAATCGTCAACGCATATGGTTTACGGCTAACACAAAAATCGTTAGCACACATAACCATACCTTCAATGTTTTTAGTTTCATCATGCGAAATTCATTTACGCAACCTACTAATCAATGAACATCACACAAGGATATCATTCCCATCATATGTATTGTCCCTTTAAAGATCATGCAAGGTCCCTTCATTGTTTCCTCCTCCTTCCTTTTGGTCAAACATTACTGTCCATTGGCTTTTAAATTACACATGAAATTTGTAATTTTTTTAATCATAAGTATAATCACAACAATATGCTACAAACACACCTTCATGCATTTGGTTCATAACCATGAAATTTCATTAATGACACAATAGAATTTGGGCATCAACATAATATGGTCTTTGTTTTTAGTTCTAACATGCCTTTTAAGGTTCAATGACAACATAATCCTGCGCATAACATCATATTATCACACAATTTTATCAAACACAAGCAGAATTCACGTCATTAGTACCAATATACTTTCTATTTTGATTCCAGCATGGTCTAAGGTTCTAACAAGGTCACAATCCATGCATCACATCACATTACATTTGCATTCAGTCCAGCCCTCACTATGGTCGACCCTCCTCTTCAGTTTGTGTATTCAAAATCATCCATGTGCATTCAGATTTATTTTGTATAAATCTGTACTTGTGTTCTTTCATTCTTTATCCTACTTTAGGCTTTTCATCTTGTTGTTGAATCTAGAGTTAAAGGTGTGGGAATCCTAAGCCTTTTGTTTGAGTTTCTCTCCCCTTTCCTTTGCCCGAAATCATGGAGAAATAACCAGCCAAGGAGATGATAATACCCTTACCTCACGGTTTTGGACATATTTTTGGAAAGGTTTGGTGATTTGGTTCTTCCCTTAATTCGATTTTCTTCTCTCTTTTGTTGTTGTCTGCTTTCAGCTAGCTCCTAGGCTCTCTCTTCTCCCATCTTTTGGTTTCCTCTTCTTTTACCCATCTCTCTACTTACTCTATACTCAAGGGGGTCTGCATGTAGGCTGGTCTGGTTTGGTTTTCTTTTTAGAAAGGAGTGTGTATTGCAACAGTGGTTGCTGCTAGTTTTGGGGAAAGGTCTATACTCTTTCTCCTTCCATGGCTTCCACCCCTTTGTTTTTCTCTAACTCTCCCTTCTTCTCTCATGTTCAATGGGGTGCATGCAGCAGGGTTTGTCAGCTTTGATTTGGGAAAGAGGGAGACTGCTACAACCAAGGCTGTTGCCCACCCATTTAGGGGAGAGGAAGAGTCATCTTTTTTTCTTCCTCTTATATTTATATCCCTTATAAATGTGAAAGGGTGTTTGGGAGGCTGATTATCCATATCATTATTCTTACATTGGTTCATCCTAGGCTGGTTTAATCCCTTATAATCTCCATCTAGGATAGGCTGGTTTTACCCCCCTCATTTTTTCCTTAGAGCAAGCCGGTCTACTACCCTTAATTCCCTCCTAGTATTGGCCAGCCTAATACAAAATTTTGTTGGGCATTACATAGACTATAAACAAGAAATGTGAAGTGTTGTAGATTTATCACACATCTAGAATTTAAAAAACAATTTATGTGGATGTAGCCATAAATAGTTATCTCACATTAAAAAATTAAGAAACAATACATATAGGCATAAGCTATAAAAAAGAAATGTGAGACATTAAATATAGTTTTGTTATCCCATATAAAAAGATTAAGAAATAATTCATGCGTGTGATACTTATCCTATATCAAATAATTAAAAAATATTTCATGTGGATATAGACTACATATATAATTATTCTAAGTTAAAAAATTAAAAAATAATCCATGTAATGTAAACTATAAAGCATACATGTAAAAGTATTCATAAATTCATAAATTAATTTTATATATTTTAGGTGTGTGTATGTATATAAAGCCAAGTCTTATCCAGGTTCTAGATTGACCTAACAAATTATCTAGATTTGACCAGATAAATTATAAATTTGAGTTTTGTCTATTTAAAATATAGATCTCAAAACAATATATAAACTCTGTTTACTTTTACATTTCAAAATCATCATTAAAAAAATTTAAAAATTAACAGCAGTAAGTGATGCAAGATTAGTCCTTCTTCCAGAATAAATACATAGAAATTGAAAAATTAATTAGACTGGCACAGGCAACAGCAAAAGTAGCTCGGTATTTCCACTTCTATCGGTCCTCTCAACCCCCACTAAATGGACTAAAGTGTTTCGCATGCGTGGATCTCGCTAGCATCTTTTGTTAAACCCAGCTCGCACTGATAATCGGTAAGTGCCAAAGTCACCGTGACTCTATTCTGATTTTGATTCAATTATCGGTAACCAAAGTTAAGCTATGTAGATTTCCGTTCTATTTTGGAGCTTGGGCTGTCTGTGTATCACATGGTGCAAGAATTTATTTGCGGTAGTTAGGGTTTGGTTGGTTGATCATTCACATAATATAATTCGTGTTCTTATCCAGGCAATCTTTGCTCTTTAGTACTTCTTAGTACCGTTGTCTGGTCCTTGGAATTAAGCTGGTTTTCTTGTTGTGTTTTATAGTGTGAATCGGTTGCAATAACAGCTCTAGTAGAAGACTTAGAACGTTTTTAAGATTGCTGCAAAGATGCTGTTGGTTGTTGAGCTGTGTGAGAAGTTCCTATGGTTGGAAATAGTGTTGTTGATTCTGAATTTTTATTTGTTTTGTTTCTGTAACTAGATTTTGAACCAAAACAACAAGCCATGAAAGGTAAACGTTGCGCAAGTATTGGAAGTCATGAAAGGGATGATGAAGGGGAAGAATTAGAACCGGAGCACTTGGAAGTGGAGCATGTGCTTGGTGATGTAATGTGGGTCAGGCGTGATGATGATGGCATGTGGTGGCCTGCAGTGGTATGCCATATTATGTGTTTGCCAGTTTTACATAGCCTTTACCATGAAAGCCTCTTTATATTATATCTTTTGGAATAGCCAGACATGACTGATTATCTGCTGATTTACTTGTAGGTTGTTGATGACAACAATATCAGTGAGACCAGTAAACCTCGTAATAGTTCAATGGGAGATGTTCTTGTTAGGCTATACGGAAGCTATCAATAGTCAGTGTTCTCTCCATGCCAAACTTTTTTATGTTTTCACTGGTAAGCCTATATATGCTAACTTGTTTGGTCTCCCATGTGCAGCTTTTATGCGGATCCAGTTAAATGTCGTTCCGAGTTTGAGATTGTAAGTGTCGATATATAAGTTGTCTCTAAGAGAATCCTTTTCTGTACATTAGATTTCAGTATTTTGTGGTCGCAAAGGCTTTTTGATTGTTATACTATTTGACTCTCTTATCTCCACATCCTTAGACACTCAAGGAGAATGGTGGTTGTTATAGTGAAATGTTTGTGGAAGCTTTAGAGCAGGTACCCTTTTTAACTTTAATTCAGGCTATTCTTATCGAGCTTGTTGCTAAAGTGTAATTGTTGCTCTTCTAAAAACATAACAATACATTCTAATTGTTTATGGTTTGTCCTGCTATTTGGATATGGCTATAGGATCTTCCTCAATCAAAATCTGGCCAATCAAAGGGAAAAGGATCCAATTCTAAAGGTTTGCCTTTCTGTTTTTCATTTGGTCCATATATATATTCTCTATTTCCCATAGTTTGCGAAAATTACTTTTGGCGGTACAAATTGTTCGAATCAATTCTGGTGGATATGTTGAGAATCCCAGTTTTTTTTTTAATGCCAAGCATAGAGATTGGAATGATGGATTAAGTTAAGCACAAATTTGGTTATACTTGAAAATGATGTCAAATAAAAACTATAGTAAGAAAAGGAATTTAATGTGAGTCCACTCTCAAAAGGGATTTATCGTTGCAGCATGCTCACTTTTATAAAGTTAATCCACTAATAACATCACCAATATTTTTTATCCAACAACTATGACATGAATGTGTTATGCGTGGGACTTGGCATTTTGCGAGTGTGGGCTAATCGCAAACTTGAATCATACTATAATTTCTTTCCTTTTAGGCATTTAAGTGTTACTCTAACGAAGGGGAGGGTAAAATTTGATTTTTTGTGTGGCCTTTTCTCTGTTTTGTCCAAACTCAATATCCATTTCCCCTGTTCAGTTGCCTTTAGAGCTTGTTTGGCCCTCGTTGTGATTATCGTGCCATATTGCACCATGTTGTTGTTGTTGTGAAAATACACATATTAGACCATTTGGTAATGAATCAGAATTACTTATCCATTTGGTAATCTATTAATTTGTTGTTTGACTTAAAATTACTATTAAGGACAACTTAAATGCAAGGTTTTCTTTTTAAGAAATTAAAATAAATTACCTTAAAACATGAATGCTTTTATTACTAAAAGGAAATGTTTGAAATAATATAATCACAAAAAAAAAAAGAATGAATATTATTTTATTTTTTAGAAAACATGAATACTTTTATTACTAAAATGAAATGTTTTAAATAATATAATAATGAAAAAAGAATAAAAACATTATCTTTTCTTAAGTAAACATGAATACAGCATAATTCAATTTAAGACCCATATAATATTGGTGTTTTTGTGATTTAAGAATTTTTAAATTATTTTTGTCTTTTAAATGAGATAAGTAGCCTTGCTTCTCTAAGAATATCACTTCACATGCTTTTTTAACTTGAACCAATATGCTCTGTGGAATCACTTTCCACTCCTAAAAATTACACTGGAGTATTAACATCCTTATCAAACACTTATTTGGTAGTAAGCAGATAAAAGTTAAATACTAGAAAAGCAGGGGTTAAACAGGCATTTAATCATTTGGCTCCATCACTACACGTTATTGGATACCTTTTTAATTACATCTACTTCAAAATTTGATTTGATCTTTATCATGATCCATTATAACACAGTTTTACTTTCCTACCAAACACTTTACAATACCTTTTACATCCTTAAAAATTCACCTTTTAATATTTAAGCATTTACACTGAACCTTTATAACCTCATACCAAATGCAGCCGAAGTTAGTATAATCATGAAGCAGAAATTATGCTTTACCACAAAAGTTTTTTATATATCAATCAAATGAAGAAATCTTACTGTTCAGTTTGAATTTGTTGCTAGTCAGTTGATATCTGGTTTGATTATAACAGATGTGGCTGTCTCAAAACATGATGTGTTTTGTATCTAATGATATGTATTTTGATGTATTGAAATTTACTTGGTAGGATAATATGAAGCTCATGCCTATAGAAGAATTAGTTAATGTATATATGTACTATTCAGGCACTTCAAATGGAAGAGCCAATGCTTCTAAAGTCAAGAATTCCAATCAAAATCGAGTGAACTGTGAGATAGAATCCTCAAATCATGTAAGTTTCATCTTCCCCTGTGCTCCCAAGGCTGTGTTTGCTTTCTCGTTTACGAATTATAATGGCTATGTGCATCAAGTTGGCTGCAGCAAAGTAATGACTTGGGAAAAATTGTGGAAAGTAAAGCTTAAACTCTTGGTTAGAACTGCGACAAAAGCAATAAAAAGAATGAAAGAGAAACTACTTAAGACATAAAATGTGGAAGTAACTATCATAGAGAACAGATAAAGAATAAAATCAAATGACTGAGACACAGGAATTGACAATTCATGTTATGCATTTGGTTTGATAGTCTCCCGCAAGATATAATTATAGTCCCATAATGATGAGCTTATGCTTAATTTTGCACTTTAAGCTCAATTAATCTTTGCTTCAGGAGGCATATTAGAAGCCTAATTTTATCTCAAAACACTTCAAGTTTGCCCCTTTCATAGACTTTGGAGGTGTCACATGTGCTGCATGAATATTAATTTGGTAATAGGCTAGAATCTCCCCAAGGAAACAAATCAATATGAATACACCGCAAAGGAAGATGAAGGATGACAATTTTCTTTCAAAAGTTGTTGAGGAAGCCATTAGTAAGGTCTCCAATCAAGATGGGTTGGAAAAGGAACTTAAATTTGATAGCCCAAACACTGAAGGGAATTCAAAAAGAGAAACACCTAAGCAAGATGGGATGCGGAATAAACTCAAGAGGAATTTCACAAGTACCAGTGGACAAGCAAAAAATAAAACCCATGATCAGGGAGAGAAGAAAAGACTCAAGCAAAAAAGCTCAAGTGCTGCTGAAGACGCTAACTATCAAAGCCCTAAGAAAGATGAGGACCAGGAGAAACATGAGCTTAGCCCTAGTTCTGTAAGTATAAACAATACTCATTCTTTCCCTGTTACATAGCAGTTCTTTTACCATATATTTTTTTTCCCATTACAAAACTGATTTTGCAAAATTGAACTGCTGCTCGTAGGCTGGTGGAACATTTTTTGGAAGATTACAAGAATTGCGGAGAACGAAAGTCATGCAAACTCTTGGTCTAGTTGCGCCTTCTGGGTCACCATTCAATTAAATGGAGGCATTATCTTAATATCTAACAAGTTGGTGGCAACTTTGAAGATAATTGATGTATTTTGTATGAGCTTCAATGTGCTGAAGCTGTAGTGTTGCTGGAACTTTTAGATCTCAATTTGGGTGCTAGGTCACTTGTACTTGATATCCTTGCATTCTTATCTTGTGAGGGCTTTTGACGCAGGCATTGAATTGTCACGAGGGATTTGTGCTGGAAGGGCACTGCAACGCATTAAAACATTAGCCGAGATTGTTGTCTTCTCACAAGCTTCAAAATGGGAGTTACTTTGGGTTCGGTCCTGAACAAGTTTATCAAATCTGGTTACATGTTTTCTTGAGTGCCAATATATTTCTCCGTTGGTGGAATCGAAGGTCACAAGTTAGTATCAACGAAAAAAACATGTGGACTGTGGTAAATCATTTTATGTAAAATATAAAATATAAATACAGGCCCATCAGCCCAGCACAAGATGAGCCCAGGAACTAGCTCTTTCCGTCCTGCCTAATGGGCAACGAGAAAAACGATAAACTTTTTTATTATTATTATTGAAATGGCCACTTCCATATTTTTCTTTTATTAGTAAATTTTATCAAATTATTTAGTTTAATTTATGATAAACAAGCCATGAAATTCGTTTGGTTTTCTATTGACCTAAATTACTCAAAGTTCATTTCCAAATTTATTTCACATTTACATTTACAACTTGTACTTTACATGGGCTAGATTACTCACCATTTATCATCCTTGATCTATTCACTTAAGGAATGTTAGGTTTTTCATAAATTATTTCTCATAAAATATTTTTCACACAACAACTTTTCAAATATCTAAGAAATAAAACATACAGTAAAATAATAGTAGTAATAATAATAATGATTAAAATAATGACTCCAGGAACAAATGATGATCGAAAAGAAAAGAAATAAAAATGCGGGAGGCGATGATGGAATGACGAGGACAATGCTTAGGATGAAAAAGTTGATGATTGTCGCAGTAGATTGATGTTGTGATAAGGTGAGAGTTAATTGATGAAGGTGAAGGTGATGTTAATAACAAGAATTGGAGTCAGATACATGAGATAGATGTCTTGTAGTAGTTGAATAATTCTATGTTAGTTTAAGTGAAAAATTATGTGTTGATTATAGTGTATAAGATATTTATAGAATTTTAGAAGTTGAAAATATTATTTTTTTAAAAATAAATTTAATTATAAAAAATTATTTATGATTTTACTGTCTATTTTTACCATCTTACCATCCAAATTTACAATATATTTTTCATGTCATGTAAATAATATATTTTTGACGTGTAACCATTCTATGTTTTTTTAGTTATAGTTAATGATAAGAGAACAACTTTTCATTTGGCATCTTATGAAGGCTGCACTGAAATTGTTGCTGAGTTTCTTTTATATATATATAATTTTGAGTTATTTTAGAGTTTTACGTGAAAATTACTTGAAGATCAGATGTTCTTTTAAACTTTAAATATTTGCTTTGAAGGTTTGGTTGTCACAAATAAGTTGTCTATATATTCGGTCTCTAATAGTAATCCACATAAACTACCAATAAAAAATCTCTTAAACCATTTTAAAAAAGAAAGATTATTATACTTTAGAGTGATAGCTCTTTTATTAAGATGCATAACAATCTATTTATAAGAAAACCTAAAAATAATATAAATGGTCAAATATCAATTTACCGCTTAAATAATATCACATATATTTTTTAAGCTAATTTTAAAAATTTATTCAATCAAGTCCGTACTTGATTGTTTCTAGGTCTAGAATTGTAATCTCCTGTATTAATTACATTCAAGTCCTCAATGTTTAAAATATATTTACAATCAAGTCGCACTTGATTAATTATTTCATTTTAATTTCTAACCAATAGTTCTTATGCGTGTGATTCATTAAGTTCCCTAATAAGCTGACTAAAATATAAATCACAATTCTAAATAAAATATGATTAAATAAATTAAACAAAATTAATTTATTATCAATTCAACAATTGATTGATTTATATTTAAATATCAAGTACAATGTCTAGCAACCTGTCATGATCCCTCAAATATAAAGAAAGTCACAAGTGATTTGATTTATCTTTTAGTGATTAGTTTCTCAATGTAATTATTATTCCTTCATCAACAATATTAAGATAGATTTAGACATTATAGCATGAAGTGTGTTTACCCTGTCAAATCATGTTTGTTCTCAATACTATAGCCATTGATTCTTTAAATGAGACTTGAAACTCTTTTCAAATCTCATTTCATCTTGTATAAGAATTTACAATCAATACTATTTGAGAATAAATGAAATATTTTTTCTAATTCACCAAGGGTTATGAATCCTCTCTTGATTATTTAAACACCTTCATATAATTCATGTTAAACTCAATATCTACCTATGATTGACACAACGTATAGCAGGACCAAAATATAATACTTCTTATATAAGATAACTTAATGATCTCAAGTAAAAGGATCACTTACATAACTGTTAAGTAAGACTTTCCATATACACAAGTAATTTTTCCATATGAAATCCTCATGTGGGCTTGTTAAGTGTATATGTCATGTGAAAAACACTTATATATTAATTATATGTATCCCTTATACCTCTATTTATGAGAACAACTGCTTCCTTTCATAAAGAAAATAACATAATATATACCAGTCTCAACAACTCTAACTAATTTATAGGCTTAACAAATTATTAACCAGGAACATTTAGGAATAATACTTTGATGCAGTAGGAATCCTATAATTATAATAACTTTATAATTTTCTTTGCAAAATATTTTTGTTTCAAGGACTTTATTTTTACTCTAAATTCATTAATCAAATATTTGATGAATATTAAAGATAAATAAGCCTTTATTAATAAATTAAATATATATACATGAACAAAGTCAATGCCACTTGTAACTAACCGATTCACTACAAGGCATATACACTAACAGTCTTCCATTTGCACTAAAGTCGATCACTCATATATCAAATACCATATCGCTCTACTTAACAATAATGCTTTTATTGGGATAATGGTTTAGTAAGAGCATCTACAAGATTCTTTTCAATAGGTACTTGCTTTATCTTTACATCTTCTATTATATGATTCTCTAATCAAATAGAATTGTTTTAGTGCATCTTTGGATCATTACTGAGACCTTAGTTCCTTTGCTTTTATAATAACTCCATTGTTACCACAATACAAGATTACTGGATCAATAATGCTAGGAACCACACTTAATTCAATGATGAACTTCTTGATCCAAACAATCTTTTTTTGTCTCTTCTATTATTTAGAACTCTTCCAACTTACAACACCATTATTTAGAGTAAAATATAACCATACTAGATTTTTTATTTTCAATATCTTATTGAAAACTAGCATCCAAATAACCATAAACTACTAGTTCATCTCCTACATGAACCAGGAAAATATTTTTTATTCTTCTTAAGTATTTAAAAATATTTTTAACTATCTTTCGGTGACTGTCACCTAGGTTAGATTGGTATTACTCGTGATGCTAAAAGCATAAGATACATCTGGTCGTGTACATATTATCTTATACATTATGAATCCTATATCCAAAATATATGGAATCATTTCCATCATATCTCTCTCAATTTATGTTTTAGGACACATTTTCTTGAAGAGATGTATCTTTGAGAAATAGGTAAGTATCTTTTTTAGATTCTTCCATGTTAAACTGTTTTAGTATCTTGTCTATGTATATGGATTAAGATAATCCAACCAACCTTTTAGATCTATCTTTATAGATCTTTATTCCCAATATATAGGTTGCTTCTCTCATATTCTTCATGAGAAAAATTCTTAGACAATTAGATCTTTACTAACTAAAGTAAAGAAATGTCATTTTCTATCAATAATATGTCTTCTACATATAATATTAGGAAAACAAGTCCACTCCCACTAACCTTTTTATAAACACAAGCCTTATCTATATTTTTTTTTTATAAAATTAAACTATTTGATTATCTTTTCAAAATGAATATCCCAACTCCTTGAAACTTACTTAAGTTCATAAATAAATTTTTATAGTTTGTATACTTTATTGGTAAATTTCTTATATTTAAAACTTTCAAGTTGTGATACACATCTTATTCCCATTTAGGATTATAATTTTGACATCCTTTTTTCAAATCTCATAATCATAATATGTAGCTATATCAAGCAAAATCTTTATGGATTTTAACATAGTTACCAATAAGAAGGTTTCATTAAAGTCAATTTATTTGTCTTTTTTTTAACCTTTGGCAACTAGTCTAGCTTTGTACATATGTACATTACCTTACATGTAAGTCTTTCTTTTAAAGACCCAATGAGTTTTATCCCTTTAAGTGGATCATCTAAAGTCCATACCTGGTTGGTGTACATGGAATCTATTTGAGATTTCATCGTCTCAAGCCATTTCATAGATTCGATATCAGATATTAGCTCTATGTAATTGACAGGCTCATCAAGTATAAGCAACTCGTCATCTTCAGCTTTCATAAGAAGTCCATATCTCATTGGTTTGCATGATATGTCTTGCCAGATCTATAGAGTTCTTATGTTTATTAAGCTTTAAGCTGAACATCCAATATTATAACCTTAGTTTAGGTTCAATTTGGATGTCAATTTATGGTTCTTAAACGTCTTTAAGTTCTATTTTTCTCTCACTGCTCCTAGAAAGAACCAATTCTTTCTTTAGAAAGGCAACATGTTTTGAGACAAAAACTTTTACTTAAGTAGATGATATAAATAATATCCAATAATTTCTTTTAGATATCCAAACTTATATATATCTGACTTAACTTCTAGTTTTTAGATACAATACATTTCATATAAGCGTTTTGTCTCAAATATTTTAAATATGATAAGATTAGTCTCTTACAATTTCATATCTTATATGGAATCTTATTAATAGATCTTGATGGAACCCTTTGTAAAATGTAAGTAGTAGTTTGTAGGGCATAACCCCAAAAAGAAAGGTAAAAGGTTTATATAGCTTATTATAGACTACACCATATCCAATAGGTGGTAATTTCTCCTTTTAGAAAGTGTCCATTATGAGATAATCTTATTCCATTTTAGATAATCTTGAAAATCTTGGTTGAAGTATTCACCACCTTGACCTGATTGAAGTATCTTAATATTCTTTCCAATTTGTATTTTAATTACATTTTTAAATTCTTTGAATCTTTCAAAAGATTCAGACTTTCAAATACACTTGACTATATCCAAATGGTAATCAATGATGAAACATATATATTCATCCATGGCATAAATCATTATTGGTCCACATACATCTGTATGTATTAGACCTAACAATTAATTAGATCTTTCATTCATTTAGTAAAAGGTGTTTTGGTCATCTTACCCAATAAATAAGCTTTATGAGTTTTTTTTATTATTCATAATAAAAAAGATCAAATATCCTTCTTTATTTAACTTGATCCTTGTTTCTTTATTTAACTTGGTGATCCTTATTTCATTAATATGACCTAGTTCACAATGTCATAAATAATATGGATATTGATTATCTATTTTTTTTCTTTTTGCAATTTATATTAAACCTAGGCATTTCAAGATCAGGTGTATACAAATATCCTTCTTTATTTAACTTGATCCTTGTTTCTTTATTTAACTTGGTGATTCTTGTTTCATTGATATGCTTAGTTCTCAATGTCATAAATAATATGGATATTGATTATCTAATTTTTTATTCTTGTAATTTATATTAAACCTAGGCACTTCAAGATCAGGTGTATACAAATCATTTGTATAAGTACCGGATCTATAATAAGCATCATTATTATAAAGGAAGAACATTTGCCTTTAATAGCAATTTTAAATCCATTAAAAAATGGATACGATATTTTTAAAAAATACTAGAATAAAATAACAATTATCAAGTTCTAGTATCAACCCACTTGGAATAGTTAATGCATCAACTCTTGTTTCATTGCCAACATATAGGTCTACTTTACCTTTATTCAATCATAAAGAGCCCATTTGGAAACGTGGTGCAAACCGTGTTTCCTCAAATTTTGAATTGTTTTTTGTTAAATTTTTTTTTATGTTTTCAAATCGTTTTAATATCTGATCTCAAAAATTAAAAAAAAATTATTTTGATGCATTTCTAAGTGAAAATCACTTTAAACTGCAACCGTTACCACAATCCTAAACAGACATAAACACTTATGAAGCAAAAACTTCAATAAGCGTTTTGGCCTTCATACTTGCAAGATAATCCTTACAGTTCCTCCTATAGTGGCTTTCCTTGCTACAATGATGACAAGTTCCCTTTGCTATTCTTGATGCACCATGTAGGCTTCTACACTTAGATTGCAAGATCAAGTCAATACTCATGGTCCATAACAAAAACCTATTTGGCCTAATTTCTTAAAATTGACAATCATTCTCAACACATAGGTGCTCACCATAAAACACTTGATCATCTTATAGGGGAACAATTCCTTAGAGGTCTCATACTTGTTAGTCCAATTACACATCAAACAACTTTTTGAAATGCATAATTACTATATAAGCATCCATATTTCCATGCTATGTTTGAAGTTCAAATGATGTGTTAGCTAACATCACACTTGTAGCCTACTCATCGTCATCAACATGACATTGATATTTAGTTCTAACTTTATTATTAATGTCCTTATTAAAGATAGGGGGTTAGATTCTCAATAATATATAAACTTATTTTTTTTAGAACAATTCTCACATTTTGGTACTAGTCAAAGAAGTTTGGTTCAATCAATTTATTAGAATTAAATATGCTAAGTAGGGATATATTTATTTTACTCATGGTAATTTATCAACCTATTTTTGTAAAGACAACGAGTATTGGTTTCATACATAAATATTTATAACCAGATTTAGATAAGGTGTTTAATCATAATTTGGTTTCCCACTATTGTAACAACCCAATTACCAGGACAACACATCAATCATAATATAGGAAAAATATTGTAATTTATTTTTTAAAACCGGATTCATGCAAAGTTCATCAAAATTTCAGTCGAAATTTCTGCAAAGTTTCATCTATAATTGGACATACCAAGTTATCAGCAATTGCTTATATTTCAAAGTCTTCATAACCACATAGGTCATTCATCTTAGTACCTATTTCATGTCATCTCGACCTCAAGAACATTCTTTAAAATCATATATACATTTCATCTTTTAACAGTTGTATCATATACATTCACAAGAATATAACTCTAAACATATGCTAGAAAAAAAAAACAATTAAATCACATATATGATCCTAATACATGTATGTGTGTGTGTGTGTGTGTGTGTGTGTGTGTGTGTAGTAGATTAGTCTACATACACATATAAATTAGTTACAGAAAATACTTAGTTATCATTTTACATAAGGTATTTGTCTAAAGACTTCATTACATAAGACATACATAGATAAAATAACATCATTACAAAGAAAAGAGTTATTATCTCCGTTTTTTGTTGTAAAAGTTAAAAAATCTATTACGTGCACAACAAAAGTTCTTGAAGTCCTGAAGTTTGTTTATCACCTAATTACTGGGTCCACCAATATGAGAAGGTTCGACAACAAAGATTAATGAAGCAAAATTTCATATTATGATTATAGTTTTACTTTTAAGTGTAATGAAAATGAGAGTACTCATTATTCCTATAAAATCTTATAGGAGCTTTCATGAATGATGACTATATCTTTCATAATAATTATGTAGAACATATATTCGCAAATTAACTAACATGCAAAATCACTCAAATCTTTACGATGACTTCACAATACTAGTCTTTATAGTACAATGTTTTTCATAACCCTTAGAAAACATCTCAACACTGGCTTTTGCTCATTGTGAAAGCAACTCAAATTCATTGGTTTTCAAAACTTTAGAAATAATCCCAACATTGACTTTCACTCATCGCGAACATAACTTCAATTTCATTTATCTTCGAATACTTTAGAAACAATCTCAATATTAACTTTTACTCATTGCGAAGGCAATTCAAATTCATTGGTTTTCGAAACTTCAAAAACAATCCCAACATTAGATTTCGTTCCTTGTGAAAGCAATTCAAATTCATTGGTTTCCGAAACTTCAAAAATAATCATAACATTGGCTTTCATTCATTGCAAAAACAATTCAAATTCATCGATTTCTAATACTTTGAAAATGATCCTAACATTGGCTTTTACTCCTTCCGAAAGAGATTTAAATTCATTTGTTTTCGAGATTTCAAAACAATCCCAACATTGGCTTTTGCTCATTGTGAAAGCAATTCAAATTCATTGGTTTTTGAAACTTCAGAAACAATCACAACATTTGCTTTCGCTCATTGCTTTCTAAAATTTCAAAAATAATCCCTAAAATTTCAAAAATAATCCCAACATTGACTTTTGCTCATTGTAAAAGCAATTCAAATTCATTGGTTTCCAAGACTTTAGAAATAATCCCAACATTGGCTTTCTTTCATTGCGAAAGAAACTCAATTTTATTTACCTCACATCATATTTATAATTCATCCATATTACTATCATGTTCAGTATTCATCACTAATCAAAAAAATTCAGATCTAACTATATTAGTTGCAAACAATTCAAATTCATCGATTTTCAATAACTTTGGAAACGATTCCCACATTGGTCTCTCACTCGTTATGAAAGCATTTCAATTATATCAATCTTACATTATATTAATAATTTATCCACATTACTTTCATGTTCCAATATTCATCATAAATTTAAAATTTTAGATTTGACTTTATTCATTATAGACGAGATTTCACTTACCTTCTTCTTTGGTCGAGTGAGCTCCTCCGATAAATATCTTGCACTCGGTATTCCCCTTGAACCATACAAATATTTCCTATTAGTACATTCTTTAACAAGTTTACATAATCATTCTTTACACAAGAATTATTTCTTTTAACTTCATATCAAAACTCATTATGTTCAAACAATACACGACAAGTGCACTATAATACTATTTAGTGTTTCTCCCCCTACTAGAGTTGTAGAAATTAGTTTCATTTGGGGTTTATTTTTTTAGCAGGCTAAGACACAATTACACAACTTTGATGAAGAGGGTTAAACCTACTATTTACACACTTAAATTCATCGAAATACAATGGTACGTGAATTTGTCCTGTAACGTATAGCTTAACCCCTCCCTAGAGTAAGGTTTGTTCCCTACAAAAGTTAACATCATTGAACACATTTTTCATGAAGACATTTACCCCAAAATGTCTTAGTTGTAAGCCCAAATTTTTAGTTTAAGATTCAATGCATATTATGTCCAGAATCTTCTACTCTGATCTGTCTTCGGGTTTTTACCAATATCTAGAGTTTTATAGCTTCGATTTAAGTGATTTTAGTCCCATTTAAAATTTAAAGTCCAATTCTATAATTTTTATGAAGGGCAACATTCCAAATTCTGCCTTTAACTAGATCACTTTCTGGTCATAAGTTAGCTAACAACATTGTTCGGAGTTTTAGTTTTGTATGTCCAACACATAAACAATCACTTTCATGTATTTCTTCCCTACTTTTATCACTATTACATATAAAATATATCATTTATACATCAATAATCACACATGAGATTTCAATCATTCAAAAATTAAGTTTCATAAGATCATGCATCATAATAATTTATTTTTGTGTTTGAGATTTGGCACACTACTGTTTCTTATATGATCTTACATTTGTTATTTTAACATGCATGAATAATTTAACATAAAAAAGTTTTCCCCCATCACTATTTTAGGTATGGCCGAAGGCTTTCCAGTCTTTTCTTAGTCATTTTGTTCTTTAATTTTTTTAAGCATTATCAATCCTTCTTCATCTCCCCTTCACACTCTATCCTTACTTTCCATCTACCTGAAAAAATTCCTCAAGAACCCTAATCTAAGAGCTAATGATTTTGCATAAAACTTACCCAAAGTACTAGAAGTTTGTTGATGCTACCATATTATTCGATAGTTTTACTCATATTTACCTAGTATTCTCCCTAGGTTTTATATATAAAATGCCTTAATATTCTTTATTTTATGTTTTGAAAGCACTTTTAAATGTAAGATTCCAAAAGAAGTAAATTGGAGATAATTCAGACCATGTTTTAGCTCGTGTCGAACATTGACAGATTTGATCTCCGATTGATGTTTTGTGCAGAGCTTGAGCCTAGAAGCTGAAATGAAGTGATTCTAGTGGAATTAGAAAGCTAACACCCATACCTTTCTATACATATTTGGCAAGAAAAAAAAAGAACATGGAATCGCAGCCTTCAAAGATAAATCTCGCATTCTTCTAATGTTGATAATCAACCATTCTGACTTGAATATCTTGAGGTAAAGAAGTCCATTTGATGCAAACTCAATTTTGTTGGATTCTTGACTCGAAGACCTATCAGCTTATCAAATTGCAGCAGAAAAAGAGCTCATATGAGAGAGATATGAGTTTTCTAAGATGACACATGAATTCTACTCGCAGACAGGTTTTATGAAGAAGCAAGTCCAATTTACTTCCCAAATCATCCAAACCGACATCCAAGTCCTTATTCAACAATTTAACTCTTTTAAGTCTAAAGTTAAAGCTTGAAGATTTTATGTAAGGCAATTTCTCATTTTTTAAGAAAATAGTTATTGCATCACTTAAATGTAAATTGTCTATTTAGGAAAGGACTATTTTGTAGGAAAGAAGGATTAGGATTTCCTATCAAATAAAAAGAATGAGAGAAAGGAAGGAAAGGACGGCCAGAAAGAGAAGAAAAACTTCACCTTTTCCTCCTATACCATGTAAATTGTCTATTTAGAAAACGACTATTTTGTAGGAAAGAGGGATTAGGATTTCCTATCAAATAAAAAAAGTGAGAGAAAGGAAGGAAAGGGCGGCCAGAAAGAGAAGAAAAACTTCACCTTTTCCTCCTATACCATAAATCATGTATTCATCTTTTCTCTTGATTAGTTTTTCGATAAACATGCAAGGCTAAGTTCTTTTTCTTGGTTACAAGGAGATAGAAACCTTTGGATTTCAAGAACTATGAGATCTATTTTACCTTTTATTTTCAGTTTATATAATATGTTTGTTTTTCTATGCTTATTTCCTATGATTGTTTAGTTTGATTGTTAGAGTGGACTCTCAGTTATTATTCTAACCAATCTATTCCTAAGTTTGCTATCAAAACCAGAGTTGTGATATCTAAACTTGTAAAACAACTAAATTTAATTATTATAGTGGATCTATGTTATTAATCTTAGGAAAAACATTTGATTGAATCAAACAAAGATTGTAGACAATTATGTTATCTAGATTTATCAACCTAACTAGTTCTTAAGGTTGTCATTGAATTAAATTACTAGTGCGGATATTATATTTTTTTAATGGTTAGGGTTGGTTACATTGCGGATTGATTAACTAACTAATGTTAAGAAAAGATAAATTTCAGAATATAAATTGACGTATTGTTTCAAATGATCAATTCTGATTTTTATAGATGGATGTTTACTTGAGACCAAGGTTTTCTCTTTTGATAAGTTTAAGATTTATTTAATTTAGCTTGATTATTTTATTATGTTTACCATAGCATAGACTAGATAACCTTAAAACCCCACCCCAATTTCATATCATCAAGCATAAAAACTTGAACTAGTCCTTCCTCGTGGGATCGACCCCTTGTTTGCTCTATACTATCTTGTTCATTTAAGCTAGAGTTATTAATTTGCGTGACCACAACATCACAATAAATTTTTGCGTCATTGTTGGGGAAGTGATTCTAATTGATTATTGTGTTGTGATTGTTATTTATTTTGTTTTTAAAAAAACAGAAACAGAAAACAAAAACAGAGTTGCAGTATTGTTTAGGTATTATTCAAAATGGAATTTTTGGTGGAATTAGGCCTCAACATTTTGTTTCCTGAAGGAAAACGATATTTTGAACAAGACTAGTGCTTTTAGCCACTAGCCCCACCCTCTCGAGACCAAATTCCACTATTTTCTAGGGTTTTTAAGCAGTTTTTGTGTTTTAGTGTTGGATTTTCATTAATTTTCACTACTTTAAATCTCTCTTGTGGTTGATTTTGTTTGTTTGTTTGTTTGAGTTTTCTTGACAATTGATGTTTGTAACCCGATCTACTAACCAAAAAGAAGTGCAGGTAGATCTTGAAATAGAAAATACTTTACGCAAGTTATGAAAGGAAGCTCGAATCAACACTGTGGCTGTTACACGATAAAAAACACTCAAGGTGCTCGTTGCTCTCAACATGGAGAATCAATCATTGTGCATAAACATCGAAAACAATGCCAACTTCGAGCTCAAGTTTGGGTTTATACACCTACTATTGATATTTAATGGACTTACTGGAGAAGACCCTCATACTCATTTTAAGGAGTTCCACATGGTTTGCGTTGGCATGAAACCGCATGAAGTTGATGAAGAACAAGTTAAGTGGCAGCAAAAGCATGACTTTTCTCCATTCTCTCTGGTTTCATTGGAACTTGGAATGACATGAAGAAGATGTTCCTTGAAAAGTATTTCCTAGCCTCTCGAGTTGCTAACATTAGGAAAGAAATATGTGGGATTCGACAATCTCATGGGGAAACACTCTCCGAGTATTGAGAAAGATTTAAGCAACTGTGCACTCAATGGCCTCATCATCAAATACTCAATCAACTATTCATTCAATACTTCTATGAAGGACTAATGCCTACTGACCGTAATATCATTGATGCGGAAAATAGAGGGACATTGGTAGATAAAACATTCGAGGTTGCACGCCAATTAATCTCAAATATGGCAGCCAACTCAAAACAATTTGACACTTCCCAAGCAAACGAGTAAATGAGGTAAGTATTGCTAACCTTAAGAATAAAGTTAATGATCTTACTTCTCTTGTATGTTCTTTGGCCTGTGGAAATGTATAACAGGTGAAAGTTTGTAGTATATACTCGTTACAAGGCCATGCTTCAGATATGTGTCCAACAATGCAAGAAGATTATATTGAACAAGCTAATGTAGTTGATGGAGCATTCAATGGACAACCCCAACATAAATATGATCCCCTTTCTAACATGTACAATCTTGGATGGAAAGATCATCTGAACTTACGATATGGGAACCTACCTCAACAAGGCAATAAGACCGATAGTTCCACCGCCATGGATTTTAACCCCAGCAAAATTATCAAGCGAGACAGCCCTCTAGATTTACAAATTCCAATGTTATGGGGTCATCGAGTGATGAACTTCGTGAGAAGATGAAAACCTTACCTTCTAACACAATGACTTTATAACAAAATATCATGTCTTTTCAATAGGAAACAAGGTAAAGTATTAACAACTTAGAGAAGTAAATGAGGCAAGTAGCTTCAAGTGTAGGGAAATTGAAAGCATAAATCAATGGAAAATTACCCTCCCAAACATTGAATCCAAAAGAGAATGTTAGTGTGATCATGTTGCGAAGTGGGAAAGAACTTGAAGAGCAAAGGTCGAAACAAATTGAGATGGTGGAAGAAGAGGAGATAGAAACCATACTAATAATAAAAAGAAACACCCTACTCCTCCACAAACTGAAACAATGACCAAAACTCCAAAGGTAAATCAATACTCAATGAATTCTAGTTTTAAGAAAATTCCAAAGAAACACCCTAACTCCAAAGAAACACCCTAACTTAATGAATTCTAGTTTTAAGAAAATTCCACTCTTTCCTTTGAGTTCTTCTAGGCCTAAGAAAGAAGACAAAGAAAATGAGATTTTAAAGGTTTTCAAGAAAGTGAAACTCAACACTCCTTTAATTGATGCTATCAAGCAAATTCCTAATTATGCCAAATTCTTGAAGGAGTTGTTTACTACCAAGAGAGCTTACAAGCTAAAAGGCTACGAAATGGTAAGTATAGGTGCATTTACTATCCCATGTGTTATTGGTAATGTTAGCTTTAAAGGGGCTTTGTGGGATTTGGGTGCATGCATTAGTGTTATGCTTAAACATATTTATGATTCTCTTAGTCTTGAGCCTTTGATTAAAACTAGTATTGTAATACAACTTGCGAATCGTAGTTTTGTTTATCCACTTGGTGTGATAAAACATGTCCTAATCAAGATTGATAGTTTGGTTATTCCATACGACTTTTATATTCTTAATATGGAACGTGATTCCTCAAATAACAACACTCCTATATTGTTTGGAAGACCATTCTTGAAAACTGTCAGTACTAAAATTGATTGTAGTAAAGATACTTTGTCTATGGAAGTAGGAGATGAAGTAATTGAATTTAATTTTTATGATGTAATGAAATATGCTTACAGTAATATTTATTCTATTACATGTTATGACCAAATTAATGAGTGTGTGCAGCAAGTTCTTGATTTGGATTGCAAGGATGGGTTAAACGTGGCTTTGAGCTATGGTTGTGATTTTACCGAGATAGAGGAGATGAATGGATTAAGTGTGCAAGAATCAACCTTGGCTTTGCAAGCTTTGCAAATCGCCCCTTGTGGTAACGTCTTTGTTGATTTAGTACTTTCACATAAAAAGTTTTTGCCATCTATTTTAAAGGCACCTGAGTTAGATTTGAAACATTTACCCGATAATTTGAAGTATGTATTCATTGGTGACAACAATACACTCCCCATTATCATAGCAAAAGGTTTGATAAGTGTGCAAGAGGAAAAACTTGTGAAATTATTGAGCGATCACAAAACAGCCATTGGTTAGACTTTAGCCAACATCAAGGGCATTATTTCATCGATGTGTATGTATCACATCCTATTAGAGGACAATGCAAGACCAACAAGGAAAATGCAAAGGAGGTTGAATTTGCTTATAATGGAGGTTGTGAAAGCTAAAATTTTGAAACTATTGGATGTAGGAGTAATTTACCCCATCACGGACAGTAAATGGGCGGTGTCAATCCATGTGGTGCCCAAAAGGATCGAAATCATGCTGGTAAAGAATAAAAATGATGAACTCATTGTTACTCGTATCTCAAGTGGTTGGAGAATGTGTGTTGATTATAAAAAGCTTAATCTTTCTACACGCAAAGATCAGTTCCTATTAATCATGGACCAAATGCTTGAACGACTAGCAAGTAAGTCTTTTTATTGCTTTCTTGATGGATATAATGGATATAATCAGATTGTTATTAATCCTGAAAATCAAGAAAAGACTACATTTACATGTCCATTTGGTACATATGCATATAGGAGAATGCCCTTTGGTCTTTGTAATGCACCCGTAATTTTTCAAAGATGCATGATGAGTATTTTTTGACTATGTTGAAAGAATAATTAAGGTTTTCATGGATGATTTCACTGTGTATGGTGATTCTTTTGATATGTGTTTAGAAAATTTGTCTTTAGTCTTGAAAAGATGCATTGAAACTAACCTTGTCTTGAACTATGAAAATTGTTATTTTATGGTAGAACAAGGAATAGTTCTTAGCCATATTGTGTCTTCGCATGGATTAAAGGTTGATAAAGCTAAAATAGATGTTATTTCATCGTTGCCTTACCCTTATACGTGAGGGAGGTTCATTCTTTTCTTGGCCATATAGGTTTCTATCAAAGCTTTATCAAAGATTTCTCGAAGATTATAGCACCCTTGTGTAAATTATTAGCCAAAGAAGTGGATTTTGTATTTGATCAAGCATGAAAAAATGCTCATAATGAGCTTAAGAGGCGTGTCACATCTGCCCCTATCATGCAACCACCAAATTGGGATGAACATTTTGAGATAATGTACGATATGAGTGACTAAATGGTAATGGTTGTACTTGGGCAAATAATAGGGAAGAATTTGCATGTTATCACATATGTTTCTCATATTTTGGACGAAGCGCAATGCAATTACCATACAATTGAAAAGAAACTTTTTGCAGTGATGTTTGCTCTAGAAAAATTCAGGTCCTATTTACTTGGTACAAAAGTTGTTGTTTTTACTGACCATGCAACTTTGAGGTATCTTTTGAATAAAAATCATCTAACCCAAGATTGATTAGGTGAATCTTACTTCTACAATAATTTGATCTTAAGATTAAAGACAAAAATGGAATCGAAAACCATGTAGTTGATTACTTGAGCTGATTGCGAACCAAGGATATACAAACTGAAACAATAAGAGAGACACTCCCCAGTGAGCAGTTATATGTGTTATATTCCTTTATAAGACCATGGTATGCTGATTTGGTGAACTATTTTGTCACCAAAGAATTCCCTTTAGGTTTGTCTAAATCCTAAAAAGACAAGTTACAAGCTAATACTAATTATTATTTTTGGGACACTCCTTATCTATGGAATTTGTTTGGATCAAGTAGTTAGAAGATGTGTACCACAAGATGAATTTCATTCCATTCTCACCTTTGGTCATTCTCATTCTTGTGGTAGGCATTTTGGAGCAAAAAGAACAGCCTACAAGGTACTTGAAAGTGGTCTCTATTGGCCTTCTATTTTTAAGGATGCATATCACTTTTGCAAATCATGTGAAAAATGCCAAAGAACAGGTAATATCACTCATAAAAACCAAATGTCTTTAACAAATATTCTTGTAAATGAAATTTTTTATGTTTGGGGTATTGATTTTATGGGTCACATCTGCCCTTATCTTTTTGTAATCTTTATATCCTTCTTTATATCATTTGGTGATTTTTCAACGTTAATATCATATACATTCACAAGAATATGCAGAACATATTACACATATTCTTAAATTAACTAACATGCAAAATCACTCAAAATCTTTACAACAACTTCCCCATACTAGTCTATATAATACAACATTTTCTGTAACCCTTGGAAAACATCTCAACACCAGCTTTCGCTCATTGCGAAAGCAACTCAAATTCATTGATTTCCAAAACTTCAGAAACAATCCCAACATTGACTTTCGCTCATCACGAACACCACTTTAATTTCATTGGTCTCTGAATAGTTTGGAAACAAACTCAATATTGACTTTTGCTCATTGCAAAGGCAATTCAAATTCATTGGTTTTTGAAAATTCAAAAACAATCCCAACATTAGCTTTCGTTTATTGTGAAAGCAATTTAAATTCATTAGTTTTTGAAACTTCAGAAACAATCCCAATATTAGCTTTTATTCATTGTAAAAGCAATTCAAATTCATTGGTTTCTGAAACTTCAGGAACAATCCCAACATTGGCTTTCGTTCATTGTAAAAGCAATTTAAATTCATTGGTTTTCATTCATTACGAAAGCAAATCAAATTCATTGGTTTTCGAAACTTCAGGAACAATCCCAACATTAGCTTTCACTTATTGCGAAGTGATTCAATGTTCATCATAAATTCAAAAATTTAGATTTGACTTTATTCATTGTAGACAAGATTTCACTTACCTCCTTCTCTAATCGAGTGAGTTCCTCTAATAAAAGATCTTGTACCCAGCGTTCCCCCTGAACCATACAAATATTTTTTTTGTTAGTACATTCTTTAACAAGTTTACATACTCATTCTTTACACAATAATTACTTCTTTTAACTTCATATCAAAATTCATTATATTCAAACAATACATGACAAGTGCACAAGAACATTGTTTAGTGTTTCTCCCCCCACTGGAGTTGTAGAACTCGGTTTCATTTGGGTTTATTTTTTTAGTAGGCTAAGACACAATTAGACAACTTTAGTGAAGAGGGTTAAACCCAGTTCTCCTATTTACACACTTAAATTCATCAAAATACAATGGTACGTGGGTCTATCCTGTAACGTATAACCTGACCCCTCCCTAATGTTTTATCCATATCTGAAGTTCTATAACTCCAAATGGAGTAAGGTTTGTTCCCTGTAAAATTTAGCATCATTGAACACATTTTTCATGAGGCATTTATCCTATATTTTCTCAGTTGTAAGTCTAAATTTTCAATTTAAGTTCCAATGCACATTATGTCCAGAATCTTCCAATATGACCTGTCTTTGGGTTTTTACCAATATCTAGAGTTACACAAGTCCAGTTTAAGTGATTCTAGTCCCATTTAAAATTTAACATCCAATTCTATAACTTTCATGAAGGGAAATATCTGATTCTACATTGTTTAGATTTGCTATTTTATATGTCTAACACATAAACAATCACTTTCATTTATTTCTTCCCTTCTTTTACCACTATTACATACAAAATTTATCATTTCTACATTAATAATCACACATGGGATTTCAATCATTCAAAAATTAAGTTTCATAAGAGCATGCATCATAAGAATTTGTTTGTGTGTTTAAGTTTCAGCATATTATTATTTCTTATATGATCTTGTTATTTTAATATGCATGCATAATTTAGCATAAAAAAGGTTTCCCTGCATCACTATTTTAGGTCCGGCGAAAAGCATTCTAGGCTTTTTCTTAGTCATTTTGTTCTTCAATTTCTTTAAAGCATTATCAAGGCCTTCTTTATCTCCCCTTCACACTCTATCTTTACCTTCCATCTACCAGAAACATTCCTCAAGAACCCTAATCTAAGAGCTAGTATTTTTGCATTAAACTTACCCAAAGTACTAGAAGTTTGTCTAGGAGAATGAGAGGTTCGTTCCAATTGTGTTTTTTTGCCTCTCTTTATTTTCCTTCTGCTGCCGCCAACCTCCTCTCACTTTTTTCCTAAATATGTTTGGTTTTTGGTGTTTAATCTTCATTTAAGTCTTTATTTTCTCTCATGGATCTAATTATATGTGTTTTCTCCACTTGTTTTTCTTTTAGAGGAGGTGTTGAAGAGAGAAAATGGCTTCTTCTTTTCCTTCCTTCCCTTTTGTCGTCAACCCTCCTTCTTTTCCAAGGGCTGGTGAGTTTTTTCTCTTTTTTATTTGTTTTTATCTCTCTCTTGTTCATACATTTTCAATTCAGTCCCCTTATCCTTTTGTCCTTCCCATACTAGGCCCTAATTTCTCCTTACCCACTTATATGTGTTTTAATACTTTATGTTAGAGCTTTTGTATTTTACCAATGATTTTTTCTCTATTTACTTAATCTCATGCATTCATATTTTAGGGGTTTACAATTATTTTCCTGCAAATTAATAGTCTTTACTATTAATTCAGGAAATCTCTTTTGAATCTCCTAATAGGCTAGGATCTCATTTAATTTATATGATCTTAAGTAACACATAAAATTAAAATAAACTAAATTAGGTAGATAACATAACATATCAATCACATCTTTATATAAATCCTAGGTAAGTTAGGTGGGAAAATGCCTCCTTTTATAGGCTAAAATTTGGAACTATTGATTTGATGACTAATTATTGAGTGGGTGACCACCTCTTGACTTGGTGACAACTCTTATCTTCTTGTCTGAACAAAATGTCATGGTTAACATCAGAATTTGAACAGATAGTCTTCATTAAAGTTTTGGGAATTTGTCTCAGTTTTCCAACAAAAAATAAATGAGCTCATTTGGACTTCTAGAACTCGAGATATGGGCTGAACACTGAACAGTGTCTGGGCTGCAGGACAGATTTCGACTTCTTTTTTATTGTTACAATTTGAACTTGAAAACGACTATTTTGAATCTTGGACTCTCATGAAAGTTTTAGGCCTATGTCGTAGCTTTCCATCCATATAAACCAAACCTAAATCCATATTGTACGGCTCTAGTTATGATCCAATAATTGAATGATGTTCCAGTTTGAATTGAACCAATATCTCTTCTTTAAGCTTAGCCATCTCTTTGTTTTTTCACTTTCAATAATTAAACACATCAATCAATCCTTTAAATTGTGGGATATGCCTACATTCAAAATGAACATTTACCATAAATTAAAGATATCTTATGTTATCAGACTTGTTATTATAAAACATTCTCAAGTTAGGAAATTTAATGATACTTTAAGTGCAATATGATGATATAAAACTTTAATGGAAATTCACTTTTAAGTATTAATCAACAAGTTATCTATGAATAGAACTTTGGTTTTATGCATATAAAATCAAAAGAAAACAAATCATGTTCTCAACTTGTACTTAATATATTAACGTGAGATTTATTATTTTAATAAAGTTTCATTTCATAGCATTAGTGATATATCATACATAACAATTATATATAAACATATATTCCTAACATGTCATTCTAATTGGATGATTATGGACATATCTAAACTAATTCCATCGAGCCATCAAAGGGAAATAGGTGGTCAAAACCTAGGTAGCGGTTCCAAATTCATGTAACCATATTATTCAATAGTTTCACTCACATTTAACTAGTGTTTTGCCTATTGTTTTATGTATAAAATGCCTTGATATTCTTTGTTTTATGTTTTGAAGGCACCTTTAGATGAAAGATGCAAAAAGGAGTAAATTGGAGGTA
>Ga0325411_1001075_pt1 | contig 29986 bp, 9 predicted proteins | sample PopdelMetagenome_13_FD_206181 | JGI IMG/M metagenome (GOLD analysis project Ga0325411, IMG submission 206181) | Populus deltoides microbial communities from Bellville, Georgia, United States - Xylem-PdIQD-R4 | ecosystem: Host-associated > Plants > Phyllosphere > Stem > Wood/Secondary xylem...
TATATATATATATATATATATATATATATATAACACGTCTCGTTACCTCAACATTTTCTATCTCAAAATAATAACAAAACATCATCATCAAAAGGATGCACGGGGAAATGGTGTGTGACTACAAGGTTCTATGTCAAGTCGTCGGGGATTGTCATTGTACTACATCTTGATTTGGTTTAGAATGAAGAAGATTTGCATCTTGCCTGTAGCTGTTAGTTCGAAATAAACTGAAGCAGGAAAAAAAAACCCTAAAACGTGGATTGGGACTGTGATTGTTTGGAGAAGCTGCACCTCTCAAAAGAGGTGGGCAGGTGAAAATTATTGTGATCTACGACTAAGACACTAGACGAGGAAGGTACGTTTTTATTTTATAGTTTTAATTAGCTTCACTAAAACTTTCAATTAACAAATCAAAAGAAAAATTGAGCGCCTCGATCGATCTAATAGTTAAGGTTAAGGAAACATACTTAATTCTTAGTTATTAAGATTTAAACCTTAAATTATGTTCAAAAACATTAAGATTTTCATGAATTTTATAGTTTTAATGTGGATAACTTCCGATCGAATTGAGAGAGAGGATTCATGTTTGAGTGGGTTATTGCCACATCACCCATGGAGGGGTGTGTTTAATACGTTGTGAAATCAAAGATTTTTTTGTCAAGCTTGCTTTATATTTGATTTATAAATATATCTAATTCAATTTCTGATATTTTATAAAATATAAACCTGATTTATTTAATTATTTTTTACAGCCGAGCTACTTTGATAAATATCTACGTAATTTAAAATTTTTAATTTATTAGAAAAATATTATTACTATTAAGATATATTATTTTATTCTAACATACAGCGTTACGCGTATCAATAATCTATTTATCTCAATAATTTGTCTATCATCAATCAGTGTCAATATTATTCTTAAAGCCGAGAAGTAGCCAAAGAAAAAGAACAAATAGATCAGCATCAACTAGTCAAATATGGTTTGGTGAGTTGATGACTGATGATGCTCCGTTTTTCTTTTCTTTTCTATATATATATATATATATATATATATATATATATATATATATATATATATATATATATATATATATAAAAACAAGTAATGGCTTGAATTTTTATATTTTCTCCATCGTATCTTTTATTTTTCATTTCGTATCCTTAACCTTAATTATCATATCCTTCTATTCTAATTTATCGATATACATAATTAGTAACATAGCTGAGTATTATTAGTCCAAGAGTAACCATCTACAAGCGACATGTCACGTGTTTAATTAGAAAAAGAAAAGGAGCGGGTGACATGCGAAAAAAATAACATATATTATCATATTATTTTTATAATAACATATATTTTTATTATTATATAATTAAAAAAATAAATTATCTTACAAAAACAATGTTACTAAGCTGGGTCGAGATCATGATCCGAGTCGCTAATTTATCAGAATAAGTGGGGTTGATTGAAAATGTAATCATTTAAATATTTTTAAAAAATTACTATGTATAAAATAAATTTTGAATTTATAATTAAAATTTTATTTTCAAATAAATAAATATATTAACAGTGAATGCAATCTTTTTATGGTTAAATTATTATTTGGTATGAACCATAGCAAAGCATGGAACAATTACTCTTGTGAAATCTACAACATCAATGTATTAAAATAATTCTTGTTCAATGAACAAGTTTTGTGTGAGAATTTCTGGAAACAAAAGTGTTCATGAAAGAAATGCCATTGCCTCGACTTTCACGATATATCGAATCTTATGCTTGGTATGAACCATAGCAAAGCATGGAACAAGTTTTTTGTGAGAATTTTCTGAGAACAAGTGTTTCCTACGCAACGTCTCAGCAAACTACTTTAAAGTTTAAACTGTCATCTTGCAAAGCCTAAATATAAAAACCCCAACCTACAACTCTGAACACAAGCACAGAAACCATGGCCTCCTCCATAGAACACAGAACCATTAACGTCAATGGCATTAATATTCATGTAGCAATCAAAGGTCCAGAGAATGCCCCAGTTATTCTCTTCATCCATGGATTCCCTCAACTATGGTATTCCTGGAGACACCAGATTGAGGCTCTATCCTCACTTGGCTACAGAGCTGTGGCACCGGACTTGAGAGGGTTTGGTGACACAGATGCGCCAGCTGAGGTTACAAGTTACACCGTTCTCCATGTGGTTGGTGATTTGATTGGGTTGCTTGATGTTGTAGCTCCGAATCAAGAGAGTGTTTTTGTTGTGGGACATGATTGGGGTGCTTTGATAGCTTGGCATTTATCTTTGTTTAGACCAGATAGAGTTAAAGCTTTGGTTAACTTGAGTGTTTTGTTTAATCCAAGGAATCCCAGTAGGAAAGTTGTTGCGACTTTGAAGGCTGTTTATGGTGACGATTATTATATTATCAGATTCCAGGTTTGTTTTATTGTTATTTTAATGATGGGTTCTTGATTTTCAGAATCAAAGTTGCTTTCTTGACTGCATACTGTGTTTTGTGATGTCAAATTGTAAACTTATTCTAGCAAATCTTTCGCCTTTTCTGGATTACATGGATTATGTTAGTAGATTTTGTAGGCATGTTTACTATTTGAAGGGATCATTCGACAGGTATGAAAAGATCAGGCATTTGCAGTTTTTTTTTGAATTGACCTATCTTTTCTTTTGTTAGATGAAGTGTTTAATCATCAAGTTTTAGACTTTTGATTGTTATGCTAATAAATCTTCGACCCTTTATGTAGTATAGGAATTGGATTATCATCTGTTTTATATTTTGTTTACTATTTGCAGTGATTATTTGATTGGGATGGATTAGATTGGGCTTTTTGGTAGCAATTAGCTAGTAGCTACGAATTTGACCAGCTGTTCTAGCTGAAATGATTATTTAACAGTATAATTTTAGCTGAAGCTTCAATAATCATTCATGGCATCAGGCAACTTTGTTATCTAACTGTTCTTGGGCACACTTGAGAAGTTTTTAATTTTGGTCTTGTATAGTTTATCATAACTGGCTTCTTGTAATGATGTACAAAAACCCATTTTAATTGATGAACTGCTTGATTGTTTTTGTAGGAGCCTGGAGAGATTGAAGCTGAGTTTGCAGAGATAGGTACAGAGAAAGTTCTCAAGGAATTCTTAACCTACCGCACTCCAGCTCCTCTCTTTTTACCTAAAGGCCAAGGGTTTAATGGAAAGCCTCTGGACACTCCAATTGTCTTACCCTCTTGGTTGTCTGAAGAAGATGTCAAGTACTACACCAGCAAGTATGAGCAGAAAGGCTTTACTGGAGGATTGAACTATTACCGCAATCTTGACCGGTATGTCTTCCTTCCATGTTTGTTCAGTTTGTTGGTCTTTCCTGGTAATGCAGATTAAAAATTTCCTGTGGCCTGGAAATTTATTACCTTTCATTAAGAGATTGAATTGAAATCCATACCCAGGAGACTTAATTAATATTTCCAAGTGTTCAGCATGCTATATAGCTTTTGAAATGAAGACCTTTGCTTTTGTTGCTTACCTGATCATGTACAAGTTTTATTTCCATTCCCCGTCATCATTCTTGCTTCATTTTTTTTCCTAATTCCTATTACCTTCCATGTTGCAGGAACTGGGAACTTACCGCACCATGGACTGGAGCTCAAGTAAAAGTTCCAGTCAAGTTTATCGTGGGTGATCAAGACCTCACCTATAATTCTCTCGGTGCCAAGGATTATATAGCCAAGGGCGGGTTCAAAAGAGACGTTCCATTTCTACAGGACCTAGTTGTAATGGAAGGTGTGGGTCATTTTATCAATGAAGAGAAACCTGAAGAGATCAGTAAGCACATTTACGACTTCTTTCAAAAGTCTAGTTCGCTTGCTTGGTTTCCCTGCTGTTGTCTTTGCTGAAGAGATAAAGAATTCAAGTGTGTGCATTCGTATGTTCAAAGCTTGCATGCTCCTGTGGGGTTTTGATTATTTGAATGAGATGTTCTTGTGGTGAGTTACTGTAATTTCCATATGCACTCAAAATAAATCATGTGTGTGATTGTTTCGTGCCCAACATTTAACTGGTGCTTTGAGTAGCCACGAGGAATTGATTGCTCAAAGAACAAGCATGCTGTGATGTGACATATTTCCTCACAGGGCCATTACATTCTCTCTATCATTTATTCAGCATTGATTCACTCAGGCTCACCTGTGGAACACTGCACACATGAAACTCAATGCACTTGCATTTTAGCTTTTTAGGTGCCGAAAATAAAGGCACATTAACTAGAGTGCCTTCAAGTAATTGCAAGGACTTTCATCCATGGTTATAAATCCTGAAATCCATAAGGGTAACTCAACTGCTTAGACTTTGGATTTGCTCTTCAATGGTCATGAGTTCGAGTCCTCTTATAATCACTAAAGGTTTACGTGGTCGTTAATTTTAAGGTCCGTGAGATTTATCAAAATACGCGCAAGCTGACCCAAACACCTACATTAAAAAAATAAAAAATAAAAACAAAAAACCCACAAGCCAGCATTAAACTAGTAATTTATCAACTCAGCACTAGTTGAGTTTAATGTTTTTGGAAGATGTGATTGTTGAGAATATGATATTTCTATTTAGTTTAAAATAAGAATTTTAATCAATGTATTTGTGTTCAGTTAAATAGAAAAAAATGTGGAGAATAGGAGTAAATTTATCATTTTATCTTTGAAAATTAAACTATATAATTTAATCATAAGATATTTAATTGTCTTTCTTAATGCTTATCACGTTACTAGTAAATTCAATAGTTAATTTAATTTTATAAAATTATAGCTATAGTAGAATAATATATTTATCAACACATTACATAACATATATATTGTGATTTCATAGAAAATTAATATAAACTAGTGACCTAAACTGGGTTATTATTGGAGTAGAAAAAAATAAAACATGCTAGGCAATTTAACATTAAAATTTTGTCAATTGGCCATAATTTTTTTTTTTTTTTGTTAAGTAAACATGTCAAACTTAAAGCACTTGAACTTGAAATATAACAACCCTAATTATTAAATTAGTTTATCTTTCACATAAAGGATAAACGGAGTAAAAACAATTTTCTTTAAGTTCACCGAAATTTCTAACAAAATTTCAGCAGAGTCTCCTCTATATCGAGAGGTCCCAAGTTATCGACAATTTACCTTGCACACATTTATAATCACATCCCACCCATAATCACATCCATAATTGGTACAATGAACCATTTAATTTATTCAAAAATATACTCAGGACAAATCTGCAAGCCCGATCTCCATCTCATATCACATGCATAAGTTAATAATTAAGAGAACCATTCGAATACTGAAATTTCACACACACACACACACACACACACACACAACACACAGTTTAGCATTCTAAACATAAGGTAGTACATTATAATATACCAAGCATAGATTGATACATTTAATATTCCAAAAACAAAATAATATGACTATACTATTCTATAGAGATTACATGTTTACAGCATAACAAAATTACATGAATAATCCCTAAGTTTCTAACTTATAGAAAAAGGGATCAAGGAACCTAAATTCTATTCCTGGCGTGAATGGGAGAGACCTGCAAAACATAAATTTTTCATATAATTAAAAAAATAAGATATAAACAATTTCACGGAAGAAAAATCATACAACACATCTACCTACTTAAGTCATATGCAATTTTATACACCATAGCTAACCCCTTTTAAGGATTAGCAAATTTATTTCCTTTAACTATGTTTCCCTTTTTCTTTTTCTTTTTCTTTTTTTCTTTTTGAAATCCAAGCTCTGATTTAGGGTATTCACCCTGCCACTTCTCCCCACATTGGGAAGACTACTACCGACACTAAAGACCCATGTTAGTTTCTTTAGTTGCCTGCCTCGGGGTCAATAAATCAAGTCTATGAAATTGCCTACACTAACGCAACCATTGGTGTCATTAACTATTTTCGGGCCTAAATAATTAATCAATGTTCCATATTACCTTGGGAGGTCGTCGGGCATGCCGATGTGAAGGACTCTTGACATCATTAGCTTTCACCTCGGAAAGCTAATCAAGTCCCAAAAATTTTGCCGACATCGACGTCACCTGCTGATATCATTAACTATTCTGAACCCGAATAGTTAATCCAGTTCTATATTCCTCCTCCATGTACCGGTCATGCCGATGTAAGCTAACTTGGCTAACATCATTAGCATCTTGTATCTAGGACAAACTAATCAAATTCGTGGAACAGTCATTCCTAAAGTTCATTGTTACTGTCCATTTTCTCCGAAATAACCTATAAATTAAATCTAGTTCTCCGTTTCCATTTTCCTATCGTTTAACCTTTTCTTTTTCCCTTTTCTTTTCCTCATCAATAAGCACCAAAATTTATAGTTCAACAATTAGTTAAAACAATTATTAATTAGAGGAGATATAGGTACCGAGTACCTACCTGCTGTAGACGCTCAATTTGCATTCCCTTGTTGTTGCTGCACTCCTCCCGCGGTTCCTCCTGAAACCACAAACACCCATCATTATTCCATATTAGTCCACATGTCACAACACAACAGCAACAATGACAATAATATTCATTTCTCTTTTACCATTCTTTTCTTTCTCACCGACATTCCTCATTATTATCCTTTAACATTTTCAACTCATTTGTAGCCCAAGTGGACATCATGAATTCAATTTTGATCATATTTTATTCCTTTTTGAAGATCAAGACACGATGCTACTCACTTTATGAAGGGCAAGAAAACAAATTTTACCCTTAATATGGCTAGATTTCGTCGTTTTATCGACTTGGCCGAATTTGCCAACAGGGCGACAGCTCGACCTCCCTTCAAATTTTTATTCATATCCGGAGTTCTAGGACTCCAAATTAGGCACGGTCAGATTTGTTGGAAAGCTAACACTTTCGAATACAACTTCTACGAAGGGACCCTCTCTAGATTCTATCGTTTTCATGTCTGAATTTCCTTAGGAATCAGGGTGACGAACCTGCCCTGTTTTCATCAATGGACAAGTATTTTTAATTTTATCTCCAATCCTACTTCCGATACAGTCATGCCTTCACCTTATGCATGGTAACTTGTCTCGTTATGACCTCCCAAGATCATTTGTACTAAGTTAATTAGTTGATTTCTACTTTGGTCGAACCTACCTAAAGGAACGAAGGTTCCTCTTCCTTACAAGTTATAATTAGTAACTACATTATAACAACACATCTGAATTAATTAAGAAGGAAGTCATAAGTTCTCCTCCTCTGTTTTTCTTCCCTTCCAGTGGCCGATCCTTAAATCTGTTCTTTCTTCTTCTTCTTTTTCCTTCCATTGCATCCCTCCACATTCAAGGTCATTACTATCACCCTAATAAATATAATTTCAAGAAATTTTGCATTTTTGCCTAAATTTTATGTTCAAGAACCCTAATTCTCAATTCAAGAAAATTATGAAACTTCCAATCAAATTGAAGTTAATTTCATAGAAATTGAAATTAGAACTCCTTACTTGGATGAAATCTAAACTTCATAAAATTTAAAAAGAATCTTAGCCTTCTTCTCCTTGCATATAGTCGGCCACTCTTCCCCCTCTTTTCTTCACCAATTCTTCACTTTTCTTCTTATTAGTTCTCCACCCAAATGTGTTTCCTCTACTTAATAATTCCAAGGCTTATGTGGGTATACTAATTTGGGTGTTTACTCTTAGATTTGATGAAGGAAAAATCTATCAAATTTGAAACTCCCCCCCCTCTTTTTAATGTTATCAGCCGGCCATGGGCGAGAGAAGGAATGGGTATTTATAGTCTCATTTCTTTTTAATTCTATTTTGGCACCATCTTTCTTCCTTTTTCTTAATTAAGCTTTTTTTTTTAGTTACATTTTTTGTATTATAAAAAAATTTAAATTTTTATAAACCCCCCTCTTTTTTGTTTTTTGTTTTTTGGTATAATTTGTTCTCAGGTTTCGCATGAAAGTTCGCCATGTTCAAGGTAACATGAGTCTGACAAATATCTCAAATCCAAAAAACTTTGACATTATTAAATTCTAAGGCCTTATACTTGATCCTAGACAATTCTCTATAATATAAGTGTTAAAGACATAATAAATCATCATACCTCTCCATCTAGAATAATTATTCATATTAAGGTAATAATTTTCTTTTGCTTATAAGTGTATATAAGGTCACTTAAAGGACCTACCATACTTATTATCTCATTAATGATATGTAAAAGATATTTGCTACTTATTAATATACCAAAAATGAAAGACTTTCCAGCTCTCTTTTTTATGGAAACAAAAAGGTTCAGGACGTATAAATACTCCCTGAACCATTTAGGTAAAGGTTTCACAACTTCTTATCTCTTAAGATAAAAATACTTAGATTTTAAAGTATTAACAAACTTAAAACTCAAAAACAAACATTTTATTAAGGTTTTTTTAAGTTATTTAATACATTTTCTATAAAAATACATACTTTATTATAGGAGGGTCTTTAAGTCTCCCCCGACTGGAACTGTTTTCGCAGGTACTCAAATTTCTATTATAAGTCTGGAATTTCTTAGATTAAGAAGAAGAAGTTCACATACGTGAACATATTGATTAACTACTATCTCAAACACTAAATAACTTTTTATTTATGTATTTTAGATTTTAAAACATTATCAACTATAAGATGATACAATAATCCTTGTGAGTATAATGAATTATGGAAAAAAAATAAGAAAAGTATCTATTTAGTATTAAAAAGAGTTGGTTTGGAAATCATTCATTTCATTCAATCCTATTTTATTTTGGTACTAGAAAAAAATCAAGCATAATATATTGCTTCTATTTATTCGTAAGCATGTAATTTATTACAAAAATCTATAGGTACATAAATGACATGAATTTAAAAAAAAACATTTGTCGCGCCCGATATCGCGGCGGCCCTAAAAAATAATATCTAGATTGTGGAAAAAGAATAACTTTCTGGTATCTTGTTCTTTTAGGGGAAAAGGTCTTGTTTAAGGAGTTGTCACCTAGTATTATGGTCACTAGGAACCCTAACTGGTCATCAGAGATTCTATGGCTCAGGATTGGTTACGTAAAAGGGAAGATATTATCACCCCTTAAACGTTCTGCCTGAGGCAGGTTTTGTCTTAAATTGCTAAATATTTATTAGTTTATGCTGTGATAATTTACTTATAATATTCCTGACTCTGGCGCCAGTGAATATTCACATAAAAAAATTATTTTTTACGCATGCACATATATATTTTTTATTTTCTAGCTAAATAAAATAAAATACAATGAATAAAAATAATATAAATTTAAACCGATATTTTTATTCATGACTCTGGCGTCAGTAAATAAACCAATAAATTTATATTATTTCTATTTATGCATACACATTTTTAATTTTTTTTATTTTTTATTTTTTTTATTTTTTTATTTTTCTATTTTTTATTATTTATGTTTTTTGGGGCTGAGCTAGGGGCTGGGCTGAGCAACACGCGTGCGCTAACGCACGCGTGTTGCTTTAGTGTGCAAGTGAATTAAAATTCACTTGCACAGAGCCAATGCTAATTAAATTAACAAAGAAGCAAAGGTTTGCTTACCTGGTGCTGGAGACCGAGGACGCTTACAGTGCTGATGGATCCTCGCCCGCTGCTTCCCTTTGTCTTCTTTCTGCGCTCACCTGCCTGCGTGTTCCTTTTGTTTTCTCAGCAACTTTGAAATTGAGAGGGTGATGATGAGGCTGGCCTGCTGAGAATTGGCCTGTTGGGAATTTGTTTTGATTTTGGGTTTTCCTTGTTTGCAGGGACGAAGGCAATGGCAGAGCCAATACTCGTCTCTGTGTATTGCTGCTCTCTTGTTCTCTCTGTCTCTCTGTGTATTATTTCTTTCTCTGGATTTATACTCTGTTTTTCCTCTGTTCTTTTCTCCAGTTTCTAGTTTTTCGTCTGGGTTTAGCTTCAGTTTTTTCCTCTCCTGCGTTCTTTATTTTCTACCGTTCGTGGTTCCTTCTTTGTCTCCCCTGTCTTTTTCTTTTTCTGGTTCTGTGATTCCCTGTCTCTGGTTTTTTCGCTCTCCTTTTCAGTCCAATTCCCCCCGAATTTTCCTTTTTTTTAGTCCCCCTCTCTGTTCAGCCTCGGTTTTGCCTTTTTTTTCCTCCCCCCTTTGTGATTCCTCTGCTTTATAGAGTCAGATCGGTGGTAACGGACGACATGTAGAGGGACAACAACATTAAAACGTCCTTAACTGAGGTGAGCGGATGATTACTGCCCATAACTGCTGGAAACGGTCTCTGATTAAAGAAGAAGAAGATGAACAATGCTCTTTCAAACGACGCCGTTTTGGTATATGAGGTGGCCATTTGCGTTTTGGCCCGTGAAGTTCTGAACATTTTGTAATCAAGCCCTTGGATAAATTTTAATTGGACCTCTAGATTTTAGCGAATTATACACAACAGTCCCTGGACTTTAATTTTGCAATTTTAACCCCCAATTAACCCAAACTTTGCTATTTATTCAATTAAGTCCTTGATTTCATTAATTTAACTAAATCCAAGTCCAATTAAGTTTCAAAACTTATCAATTATCCAATTAATCCCCTGATTGGATTAATTAAATTAATTACAAGCTTAATTAAGTCTCAAAACTTATCAATTCTCCAATTAAACCCTTAATTGGATTAATTAAATTAATTTCAAGCTCAATTAAGTCTCAAAACTTATCAATTCTCCAATTAAACCCTTGATTGGATTAATTAGATTAATTCCAAAGTTTAATTAAACCCCAAAACTTCTAATCATGTTGTCCTTAACCCAAATTTTAATTCATTCTTCATTTATCTCATTTTACTTGTTTTTTTATCATTATTATTTTTTTATCATCATCATCATTTTTTTATCCTTTTTAGTAAATAAAATAATAATAATAATTAAAATAAAATGGTCAAAAATTGGGTTATGACAAGTTTTTCTATAAAAAAAAATGAGACAAGGTCTTATTAGTCAAAAAAAAAAAATCTTTCTTCTAAAGAGAGGGAGTCTAGTCGTTAAAACGAGAGGGTAATATTTTTTTTAATTTCTTTTACTATGAAAAAGTTAATTCTACTAATTTTAAAGTGGAAACCATATTCAATTAGAGTTGAATAATTGAAGCCTTTTTTTTTATGAAACAAAATCTCTTTGCCGTCATCAGATCTTGGAAGATAAGCAAATTACCTATATTTCTTGTTTTAAAATTTTTATTTATTTTTTATATAAAAAATATTAAATCAATGCTTGATTTTTAGAGGAACTAGTCGTAATGGAAGGAGTAGGGCATTTCCTCAATCAAGAGAAGGCGGATGAGATCAATAAGCACATTTATGATTTCTTTCAAAAGTTCTAGTTTGCTTCTTCGTTCTCCTCCTGCTGTCTTTGCTGGCGAGTCAGAGCATGTTCGGCACGGCGGTGCAGAACCATGCCTTAAAACAATGTCTATGTATGCCTTTGTTTGTGTAAGAGCTTGCATTTTCTCAAGCATCATCCCGGCGAGTCAAGGAACTGGTCCTTGTAATTTTCATATGCCCTCAAATCAAATCCTGCATTGTTTGCTCAAAGCATAATGCACGCTATGATATAAATCTTTCCATGGCAATTCATTTTGTGGATCGTTCAGTTTGGAGATTCACACTGCCTCTCCTCTTCCTTTCAATACGTAAGCCTTTTGTCGAGTCAGCGAGAGGCTTACTAAGCAAGATCGCAGCAGGGAAGACGGTCCCACCAAGGACGGACAAGTTTGATCGAAGCATTTTCCCTCATCGGCGCTCATGAGCAGTGAGAGCAGTCAGACATTGCGAGCCATGCCTTTAATTAAGAACCACAGGTTGAGCTAATGCTTCTCGCCTTTGAATGCTTGTTCGTGAGCGTAATCCACTACTATGCTGTGGTATATATTTCTATTTATTTTTATATTTTAAAAGAATTTGAAAAAAAAATTTAAATTAATATTTTTTTATGTTTTTAGATTATTTAGATATGTTGATATCAAAATTAATTTTTAAAAAATAAAAAAATATTATTTTAATATATTTTTAAATAAAAAATACTTCAAAAATATCAATAATTTTACTCTCAACACTCTATATACGGTTCCTCTCGGCGTTTGAAGATACGAGCAACCTTTTTGTTCAGAGGTGAGGGTCTGCTTGTATTAGGATTTATACATATGAACACCATTTTTAGTTTAAAAGCTTACCTTTTCCTTTTCCCGTAAATAAATTTATTTTTATATTTTTATTTTTAATATTTACAAGAATAATCAACATTAGCAATTAGTTTATCTCTTCCAGCTTAATTAGTCCAATTCGTGTCGTTTAAGGGTAGCCTAACAATTAATCTTTGATATATTCATTAATAGCCGAACCTGTTTGATATTGTGATAATAATTATTTTTTAAAATATTTTTATTTTAAAAATGTATTAAAATAATATTATTTTAATTTTTTTAAAATTTATTTTTAACATTAAAACATTAAAATAATTTAAAATCATAAAAAAATTAATTTAAAGCAAATAAAAAAATAAAAAAAATTAAATATTTTTAACAACACTTCTCAAATGCAAATTTAGCCTCAAGTTCAAATATTAAAAAATGAATAAGATAATAAATGATTATTTCAATTATATAGTCTAGAACTATTGGTCCTATTAGAGAATAATATAAACCATATATTGAAACCTTATCTAACAGCTTAAGTTATTGGGTTGAATTGGTTCTTTGACATGGTATCAAATCCTTGATGACCAAGCGATCAGGAGTTTGAATCTCAACATCCCTATTTATTTGATAAAAATTAAGCACAGGGTAATGTGAGTCTGTGCAAATTTCAAGCTCAAAAAACTTTCACTTGAAGGGATGTGCTAGAGAATAATATAAATTATATCCCGAAACCTCACCTAACCTAACAGTTTAAACTATTGGATTGAATTGGTTCTTTGACATGTCCTTCCCATAAAAAAATAAAAAAACAAAAAAAAAATTAATAGCTTCTCAAAGGTAGTTGGATATTTATATTTGATCCATCATATCTTATATTTTTCATTCTGTATCCTTAAACTTTAATTATCAGATCCTTGTATTTTAATTTGTCCTTGTACATAATTATAGTAACATATATAGCTGAGTATTATTAGTCCAAGAGCAACCAACTCCATTAATTTTTCTTGCAAAAACCTTTTCAAACCTATGGAGATCAATGAATAATAACTGAGAATGGAGAGGGGACGGTTTAGTGAAAGAGTCGATGAACTTTAATGACCTAAAAGCTTGAAATTGTGAGAGCTAGAATTAGTTTTTCCCTCACAATAGATCGTATGTGTATTGTTTGGGGTTTTTAGCGAAAGGGCAACCACGGGTGACTTAATTTGTTCGGGAGGTGTGAGGTTCATTACAAGTAACCTTATCAAAAGTTTGGTTAAATCAAAAATGAAAAAAAAAATTCCACCATTCATTTGATAGTGAACCCACGTCAATAAAAATAAATTTAAAATATTTATTTAAGTAAAACCAAGTCTCAGTTAAGTTTTAATCAGGTTATTTATTGATTTATTTGATTAATTGAATTGAATTAAATTAATTTTTATCTGATTTGATTTAAAATCTAATTTATATTATATACCATGTTAATAACTTGACCCGCCAAACTGGATAGAGTTTTATAATACTAGTTAAAAAAATTCCAATAAAGTTTTAATATTTTTTTAATTTGATTTTTGAACATGAGCTTGCCCATCATAGAAAAACTAATCCATATCCAAATCCAACAACAATTCAAGGAATTATTATTGTTTTGATTATTGTGTCATCCACATGTACAAAATTATAACAAAAACTTAAACAACTAAATATGGACTACTGTTTATATGAATAATGAAACACTTTTTTTTTTCAGTACAACCTTTCTATAGTCTAATTAGCTAAAATTATGGTAGAAATATCACATTAAAAGATAAAAGACTAAAATATAAAGTATAGAAAAAATATATAGTTAACTTTAAATTCACAACAATTTTTATTTTGATAAAAAAAAATTGTTTTATTTATTTTTTTAGTTCATGTGTTTGAGAGAAGAGAGAGAAGCTCGTCGAAAAATAATAGTAGAGAGAAAAAGTTGTTAATTGTCATGATTCTAGCAACCAAAATTATCAAAGTTTGGTGTCAAAAGGTTTTATTTGATTAGAAGAAATTGATGGTGATGGTTTTTCTCTCTAAACATGATGAGATCGATAGATTAAGTTTGGTTTTGATTTTTGAGATTTAGTTGATTTTTTTAGTTATTTTGGGGTATTTTGCAATTGTAGGGCATTTTGTATTAGTTTGTGTGGTGTGTTTGAAATGTTTTTGGGTGAAAATGAATTGAAATAAAGATTTTAGAGAAAAACCCTTACCCTGGATTTTCTAGTTACCATAATGGTTGCTAGGGTTTGGGCAAAATCAGGTGACAAGTTATCTACCACTACAAGCAATCTGCCACCTATTTAATTAAAAAAAAAAGTGAACAACCTATGAAAAGAATAATAATAAACAAAGCTCTAGTGTGCCTAGGCTTTTTAATTTAGGTCAACCTCTCATGTCTAACCAGTTTTTGTTTTTAATTAATTTATATTTACATTTTTTTACAATTAATTAATTACTTTAAAATATATTAATTTATTAAACTCTTAAATCAATTAAGAATATATTTTAGATGTTATTTTATTAGATATCATTTATTTTTTTACTTTGTTTTTAAATAAGAATATAACAATATTTTTATAATATTAGCAAGTTTGGGTTACAACTCATCATTAATTTTCTTAAAAAATCTTATCATATTATTTTTCTAATAGCATATATTTTTATTGTCATATAATTTTAAAAAAAAACTGTCTTAGAAAAACAATGTTACAAAAACTATACTGTCTTAGAAAAACAATGTTACTAAACTAAGTCGGTATCATAATTCAAGTCACTAGTTTGCCAGAATATGTTGGGTTGGATTAAGCTAATTAAAAATGTTATCTTCCAGATATTAACAAAATATAAAATAAATTTTGAGTTTATAATTAAAATTTTATTTTCAAATAAAAAATATATTAACAATGAATGCAAATTTTTGATGGTTTAAATTGTCTTTTGGTATGAGCCTTAGCAAAGCATGGAACAATTACTCTTGTGAAATCTACAACAATCAACGTATTAAAATAATTCTTGCTCAATGAACAAGTTTTGTGTGAGAATTTCTGAAAACAAAAGTGTTCATGAAAGAAATGCCATTGCCTCGACTCTCACGATCGAATCTTATGCTCTCGTGGGCCAAAACGAAAGGGACGTGGAGGAAAAAGAGAGGCTGTTAATGCATGGATGGGTGGTCCACTTGTAAGCTTTTGCGTCTATCCAAGATAGAAAGCCTGCAAAAATTGTACAAGCATCCGACAACTCAACATGGTATTGTTTTATTTTTAAAATAATCAAGATCATTTTTCTTTTAATATCTAGATAGGAACTTATTGGATCGATTCATGTGTTTGGTTATGTAATTTGTTGAATTTAAATGAGGGGGAAAATGCATAAAAAAAAGAAAGAAAAAAAAGAAAATCATCTTTTTCATTAGCTAATCCGAGTCAGCTCGAAGTAACTTGATGAACCAATAACTTGTGATATGAGATCAAGATAAAAAAAAAATTTAAAAGGATAATATGGTAAAAAAAACTAAAGTTCAATTAAAAAAATCCCAAGCCAATCCAAATTAACTTTACTAATCCATTTTAGAATAACCAAATAGTAAGAAAAGTAAAAAAATAAAAATAAATTTTAAAGGTAAATAATTTAGTATAGAACGATGAAATAAAAAAAAATCATAAAAAATATAATTTTATTCATTGAATTTGAATTATTAAATTTAAATTAAATAGTCATGATTTAGCACATGATAAAAATAGAAACAAATTAACTCTTTTTTATTTCTTATTTTTCTACGTCTTTTTATTTCTTATTTTTTACCTAATATAAATCATTCAATTCAAATTGAATTCAACAATTATGATATTTCCCTCAATTTTAAAGCTGATAATTTCATTTAATTACTTTCCATTTAACTTCATTTATATTATCTAATACAAATCATTCAAGGTCAAATTTGAATTAAGAAATAGAAACATATATGATATTTTCTTATTCCAATCAAGAAATCAACTTAACGTAAATTAGATTTTTATTTTACAATTAAAATTTTTCTTAATGCTAGAAATCACGTTGAAAACTCATTAATATTTTTTCTTACCCTTGAAAAAAAGTTAATCCAATTTTATGGGCAAAATCGAAAGAATTTAAAAGGAAAAAACACACACATAAAGATAAAAGAAAGGCTGTTTTTCCAAAGGAATAGCCTGCATCAATCCAAAAGGAAAGCAACGATCCAAATTAAAAGGCCTGACAAAGAAGGGTGATTAAAAAAAATATTAAATCGATAAAACCAAAAAAAAAATAATTGAAAAAATTAAACCGTGAAAAACAACCGATTAAAATTTTAAAAAAATCGACCGGTTCGGTTTGGTTTCGATTTATAAGCTTGAAACTGAAAAAACCAAACCGAACCGATCCCAAACAAAAAAAAACATAGCTAAACCAGAAAAAAACCGAGCCAAACCGGTTTTGATTTTTTTTTAAATTTAATTTGGATTTTTTTTATAAAAACCAAACCAAATGGAACATATCCCCTCTTTTTCAAAGTATCTCATAATATTGCCCTTTCTTTTTGTCAAGAGAAAATGAAAGGACAAATCTATAACATATTTTTTATAATCGTGTTCTTATGTAAATAAAAAAAAATGAATTATTATTTTTTAATTTATTTGTATTTTTTTAACATACTTGCCTGTGAATTGTTTCCATTAAAATTAACGCTTTGCACGTAATGCTTAGTAATCTGTTGACTTAGATTCTCTTTTAGAGCACGTAAAAAAAAAAAAAAACACAAATGATACCAAACCGACACGTTAAGAAATATGAAAGGACCAAAATGGACTTTTGGACTCTCTCGTATTTAAAATAATAATTTATTAAATTATATTCATTGAGAAATTTAGAAATTTACTTCTATCTATAAAGTTTAGTGTTTTCATTATCTAAGTACTATTATTGTTCAACATAAAATAAAATTAATATACATGTATACATATTTTAAATGAAAAGATTATAAATATTATATATTATATTTTAAAAATAAAAATATTCTACTAGCATATGTATATGATATAAATGTATATATTTTGAGTCTAATTTAATAATATTTATACATATTTATTACTCATAGAAAAAAATAAATAAAAAACCCTACAACTTTAAGTATGATCGAGTCTAATTTCCATCATTACTTTAATTTGATATTTTTAGATTTTACACATTAATTCATGATGTAGTTTCTTTATTAAATATAATATATTTAGAAAAATAAATAAAAAATCGAAATAAAAAAATCATTTTCAATGCTAATCTTTTAATTGGAATTTCTGATAATCTTAGACCCGTTTATTTGCTGAAAAGTAGTTTTTTTCAGAAAGTGAATTCCAGGAAAATGAATTTCAGGAAAATGAATTATTTTTTAATGTTTGATAGTGTAATGAAAAATAAGTTAGAAAACACTTTCCAGTATTTGATTATGTTATGGAAAATAAGCTGAAAAATAACTTATTAATGTTTTTTTTTAAGTTTATTAAAATAATGAGTAATAAATCTTACAAATTAAAAAGTTGAATAAGAATGAAATTGAAAAAAAATATAATTTCATAAATTATCTTAAATAAAATAAATAATAATAAAAATAATAGAGATCAAATCTAAAAAATAAAAAAAATTGAAAGATGAAGAAATTAAAATAATAATAATTAACATTTTATAAATTATTTCAAATAAAATAAGTAACAATGAAAATAATGAGGATCAAATTAGATAAATAAAAAATTTCAATTAAAAAATGATAAGGGAAAAGCAAATAACAAATATAAAAATGATGACCAAAATTAATATAAAAATTAAATTCTAAGGGATGAAATTGAAAAACAAATATTCAAAACAAAATATATTTAGCAATTAAAAGTTTGAGGACCAAATTTGATATAATCAGCAAATAATATGACATTTCTAAATTTTTCACAACTTCCGAAAAGTGTTTTCCACTCAAAATAAAAGGGAAATACTTTCCTGGAAACCAAACCAAATTTTTCTTTGATTTGAAAGTGTTTTTTTTTTACCGGAAAATATTTTTCGTTGACCAACTTTTCTAATAACAAATAAACACAGAAAAATTTGAAAAATAATTTTTTAAAAACAACTTTTCAGAAAAAAAACAGAGATTAATACGTTAAATTTACTTCATATACTAATAACATTGCTAACATCATTTGTAGTATTTTTTTAAAATTTTTTTAATGTTTCCTATGCGTCGTCTCACCAAACTAGTTTAAAGTAAGGTTGTTAATTCCGTTCCGTTTCGTCCAGAATGGTTGGAATATTCCATACCAATTCAAAAAATGGAACAAAATGAAACAATTTTCATCTCATTTTAAATCTCGGTCCGTTCAAGATTTTTTAGCTAAATTTTGACCAGAACGCTCCGGTTTCATTCCATATGTTCCGTTCCGCTCTTGAAAAGCCCTTGAATCAAATTGAACTAATTAAACCACCCAAGTATAAAAAGCTCTTTTTCATTACTATTTTCAATAATAATAATATTAATAATAATATTGAAAATTATTATTACTATTTTCATTAACAATAATATTAATTTTTTAAAATTAAATTTATCACTAATATATACGGTTTATATTCATGTTATTTTTTTCATGTTTATACTTTGTAGTAATTTGAGTAAAATAAGAGATGTTTTAAATTCCATTAGTCTTGATAACATTGACTTAATTTTATATTTAAAATATTTGTGTTAAAACATTTTACTTTTATAATATTTTGATATTTTATTTAAGTTGAATTATTTTAAATTAAAGATTTATTTAATCTTTACTATTTAGAAATATTTTAAATTTTAAAATTATATTTGTTTGAGATTATATTTGTATTGCATAATTTATAATTAATTTATCTTGAATTTATATTATATTTTTTATATATATATATATATATATATATATATATATATATATATATATATATATATATAAACAGTATAACTTTAAAACGAAAAGTCAAAAGACTTCAAAACTAAAATATTCTATTCTAATTAGAAAAATACCTACCGAATCAGGATTGATAACATGAACTTTAAAGTTTAAACTGTCATCTTGCAAAGCCTAAAAAACCCCAACCCACAACTCTGAACACGAGCACAGAAACCATGACCTCCTCCATAGAACACAGAACCATTAATGTCAATGGCATTAATATTCATGTGGCAATCAAAGGTCCAGAGAATGCCCCAGTTATTCTCTTCATCCATGGATTCCCTCAACTATGGTATTCCTGGAGACACCAGATTGAGGCTCTATCCTCACTTGGCTACAGAGCTGTGGCACCGGACTTGAGAGGGTTTGGTGACACAGATGCGCCAGCTGAGGTTACAAGTTACACCGTTCTCCATGTGGTTGGTGATTTGATTGGGTTGCTTGATGTTGTAGCTCCGAATCAAGAGAGTGTTTTTGTTGTGGGACATGATTGGGGTGCTTTGATAGCTTGGCATTTATCTTTGTTTAGACCAGATAGAGTTAAAGCTTTGGTTAACTTGAGTGTTTTGTTTAATCCAAGGAATCCCAGTAGGAAAGTTGTTGCGACTTTGAAGGCTGTTTATGGTGACGATTATTATATTATCAGATTCCAGGTTTGTTTTATTGTTATTTTAATGATGGGTTCTTGATTTTCAGAATCAAAGTTGCTTTCTTGACTGCATACTGTGTTTTGTGATGTCAAATTGTAAACTTATTCTAGCAAATCTTTCGCCTTTTCTGGATTACATGGATTATGTTAGTAGATTTTGTAGGCATGTTTACTATTTGAAGGGATCATTCGACAGGTATGAAAAGATCAGGCATTTGCAGTTTTTTTTTGAATTGACCTATCTTTTCTTTTGTTAGATGAAGTGTTTAATCATCAAGTTTTAGACTTTTGATTGTTATGCTAATAAATCTTCGACCCTTTATGTAGTATAGGAATTGGATTATCATCTGTTTTATTTTTTTTATTTATTTTATTTTTTTTGGATTCGAGGAAACTCCACCCTCGGAAAGCGCACTTTGTGAACCCAGGTGAGTGAGTAAAACCCCGGCTGTCCCAGGCTCTTACAAGAGGTGCACGCCCTGACTCGAACTCAAGACCTGCTGTGCAGATCTCAAGCCCTTTGCCATCACGCTACGCCCATTGGAGACTATTTGTTTACTATCTGTTTTATATTTTGTTTACTATTTGCAGTGATTATTTGATTGGGATGGATTAGATTGGGCTTTTTGGTAGCAATTAGCTAGTAGCTACGAATTTGACCAGCTGTTCTAGCTGAAATGATTATTTAACAGTATAATTTTAGCTGAAGCTTCAATAATCATTCATGGCATCAGGCAACTTTGTTATCTAACTGTTCTTGGGCACACTTGAGAAGTTTTTAATTTTGGTCTTGTATAGTTTATCATAACTGGCTTCTTGTAATGATGTACAAAAACCCATTTTAATTGATGAACTGCTTGATTGTTTTTGTAGGAGCCTGGAGAGATTGAAGCTGAGTTTGCAGAGATAGGTACAGAGAAAGTTCTCAAGGAATTCTTAACCTACCGCACTCCAGCTCCTCTCTTTTTACCTAAAGGCCAAGGGTTTAATGGAAAGCCTCTGGACACTCCAATTGTCTTACCCTCTTGGTTGTCTGAAGAAGATGTCAAGTACTACACCAGCAAGTATGAGCAGAAAGGCTTTACTGGAGGATTGAACTATTACCGCAATCTTGACCGGTATGTCTTCCTTCCATGTTTGTTCATTTTGTTGGTCTTTCCTGGTAATGCAGATTAAAAATTTCCTGTGGCCTGGAAATTTAGATGTGTCTCCAACCTCTGTTGTATTTTGGGGTTTTCGTAACTTTTACGTAGTATTGATCGGGACAGAGGGACTTTATTATCTTTCATTATGAGATTGAATTGAAATCCATACCCAGGAGTCTTAATATTTCCAAGTGTTTCAGCATGCTATATAGCTTTTGAAATGAAGACCTTTGCTTTTGTTGCTTACCTGATCATGTACAAGTTTTATTTCCATTTTTCCCCGTCATCATTCTTGCTTCATTTTTTTCCCCTAATTCCTCTTACCTTCTATGTTGCAGGAACTGGGAACTTACTGCACCATGGACTGGAGCTCAAATAAAAGTTCCAGTCAAGTTTATCGTGGGTGATCAGGACCTCACCTATAATTCTCTCGGTGCCAAGGATCATATAGCCAAGGGCGGGTTCAAAAGAGACGTTCCATTTCTACAGGACCTAGTTGTAATGGAAGGTGTGGGTCATTTTATCAATGAAGAGAAACCTGAAGAGATCAGTAAGCACATTTACGACTTCTTTCAAAAGTTCTAGTTCGCTTGCTTGATTTCCCTTCTGTTGTCCTTGCTGAAGAGATAAAGAATGCAAGTGTGTGCATTCGTATGTTCAAGGCTTGCATGCTCCTGTGGGGTTTTGATTATTTGAATGGGATGTTCTTGTGGTGAGTTACTACTGTAATGGTTGCTGTAATTTTCATATGCGCTCAAAATAAACCATGTGTGTGATTGTTTCGTGCCCAACATTTGACTGGTGAATTGATTGCTCAAAGCACAAGCATGCTGCGATGTGACATACTTCTTCACAGGGTCATTTCATTTTCTGCATCATTTATATATTCAGTATTGCTTCACTCAGGCTCAAGTGTTCGTGGAACACTGCACACATGAAACTCTATGCACTTGCTGGAGGAGCCACGCATCTTAGCTTTGTAGGTGCCCAAAATAAAGGCACAGTAACTAGAGTGCCTTCAAGTAACTGCAAGGAATATTGTTACAAAACCCGGCAAAATGAGTTAAACCTGTGATTCCTAAACATAGGACCTAGCTTCTGATCGGGTTTGATGGCCCGAGCTCTTGGTCGGGTTCGATGTCAAACTAAATTAAGACAAGGTTGTCAATTCCGTTTCAGTTAGGTGTGTTGTTTTTTCAATTGGAATGGAATATTTCAGTTTCGGAGTGTTTCGGCGTGTCGTTTCGAGATTGTACTATTCATATATATATATATATATTCAACAAACATTATTCAAATTCAAGATAAATTAATTATAAATTATGCAACACAAGCACAATGCCAAACAAATATAATTTTAAAATTTAAAATATTTCTAAATAGTCAAGATTAAATAAATCTTTAACTTAAAATAATTGAACTTAAAAAAATATCAAAATATTATGAAAGTAAAATGTTTTAACACAAATATTTTAAATATAAAGTTAGGTTAATGTTATCAAGGTTAATGTAATCTAAAATATCCATTGTTTTGCTTAAATTCCTACAAAGTATAAACATAAAAAAAAACAATATGAATATAAACCATATATATTAGTGATAAATCTAATTTTAAAAAATTAATATAATTGTTAATGAAAATAGTAATAATAATTTTCAATATTATTATTAATATCATTGTTATTGAAAATAGTAATGAAAAATAGGTTTTTATACTTGGGTGGTTTAATTAATTAAATTGAACAAGGTTCGATGGCTTTTCAAGAGCGGAACGGAACATGTGGAATAAAACCGGAATGTTCCGGCTAAATCCGGAACGGATCGAGATTTAAAATGAGATGAAAATTGTTCCATTTTGTTTTATTTTTTAAATTGGTATGGAATGTTTCGGCCATTTCAAGCAAAACAAAACGGAATTGGCAACCTTGGATTAAGAGTTGGCTTGATCAAGTCCAACCGACACACGAGTTAACTTGTGATCTAATTTATCTAGTTAAAATATGAGTAATGTTCTATTTAAGTCTTTTTTTTTAACAAAAAAAAATTTCTTTTAAAACAACTTTGTGTTTAGAAAAAAGATATTTAAGAAGCTTATACTATTAAATGTTTTTGTAAGATGTGATTGTTGAGAATGTGATATTTCTATTTAGTTGAAGATAAAAATTTTGATCAATGTATCTTTATTGTGTTCAGTTAAATAGAAAAAAAAAGTGGAGAATATGAGTAAATCTATCATTTTATCTTTGAAAATTAAACTATATAATTTAATCATAAGATATTTAATTATCTTTCTTAATGCTTAACACGTTACTCAAGTCTAAAACTAAAACATTATAATAAATTCAATAGTTAATTTAATTTTATATGCTAGGCAATTTAACATAAATTTTAATTTTATATATTATGATTTCATAGAAAATTAATATAAACTAGTTACCTAAACTGGGTTATTATTGGAGTAGAAAAAAATAAAATATGCTAGGCAATTTAACATAAAGTTTGGATGCATTCAAGTCAAAAAGTTGAAAGCTGACATCTCAAACTCTGCTTATTTTAGAAGAGAATCACATTTCCAGCGTCCTAGGGCATTTGAGATTTTCAAGAATTCAACCAAATATAGAAGTACTTGACCTCTCGAATCACTTTCTCCGTATAATCTTAGATATCCTAGCATCAAACGCCCCCTTACTCATGTTTCGTGCCGCTAGATGGGATGTGAGGATGCTCAGCAACTTCCAGGCCTTTTGCGTTTCTCCACATTGAAGTGCACATCGATAAGATCTGTTATACCAGCTGTTATTTTTTGACCTATTTTCACAGGGCCAACACCTTGTGGGGTGCCTGCACAAAAAAATATACAAAGGCAAATTATTCAAGTCTTCAAATGACAAGATCCTATATTTGATCACACTAGGAAGACATCTCAAAATTCCCTCAAGGGATGGCCATGAGAAATTATACAATACTCAGTTGTATGTACCAAAAATCTCTCCTCTCACACTTGCATATACAAAATAGATCTCATATAAAGGTCAGAAGACAAACGCCGAGCCAGAAGGCTGCTAGCAGTGTCCATATAGTCCAACGAAAACTCATTGTAAAATGAAACGATTCCTTCTCACATGGATTCTGCAAGCTTAAAAGAATGAATCTTAAGATATGGACACTACAAATAAGGCTAAGCACCACTTTTCCCAGAAATAGAAGAAGAAATGAATTTGGTAACATACAATAAAGTAAGGCAGATCTCAAACCTCACTAACACAATTTGCCTTTACAAACAGTAAATGATTGATATATCCCAAGGGCCTATAATTACTGTGTGAATACTGAGAAAAAGAAACAACATCTAGGTAAGAACTTGCCACAACCGTGATGATTAACACATCTCAAGCATCTTTGATTAGCATTAGACTAAGAGCAAAGGAATCCTCTTACAAAAAAAAAATAAATCCACAGAAACAGAAAAAAGTATCCCATGATACCTGTTAATATAACATCTCCTTCAAAGAGTGTCATGATAGAACTGATGTGGCTAATGAGAAATGGGATTTTAAAGATCATATCTTTGGTGGAACCTTTCTGGCGTATTTCTCCATCTACCTACAGTGAAGCAGATCCATTTGACCTCTGATGAATCCAAATAACAACATTTGAGAAGGAACCTTCAAAATGGAGCATGCAAAACGATGATTTTGATACCTTTAACCATAGTTCCAAGTTGTCAGGGTCAGGCACATTTGACTTGGAAAGCTGCACAAAGTTTTTGAAAGTCGAGCATGTGATCAAGATCAATGACACACTGGTTAACATATTCACAGTAAGGGCAGAAAACCCTCGATAGATGGAAAATCTCAGTATTCCTCCTTTTAGCAAAAAAGAAAATGGCTGCTGGTAAAAACATATATGACTACAAGGACAGGTTTGATGATTATGAATATCTAAGCTTCAGTGAGTGCAGCATTCACAACTACTACAAATGGGACAGCAACGGTGATTTAAAGGTAACTTGCATAACTTCCTCGTCGCCCCATCTTTCTCAAGTTAGTTGTTAATAACTCACAATTATCGAGTGGGTGTAAGGATCAAACCTCAATATTTGAAAAACAAATAATCATCAACATGGTTATAATCAGACAGGGAAGCAATAAAAGAGAACGAAGTCCAATTCATTTCTTACAACAGAACTGATAGGTGTGAATGTGTCCTGCCCTTTAGCCACAGTCCATGGGAGCCCTGCAGACTGACAAACAATACAAAGAAAAAGCCATTAATGAAGTCAATTTAAAATGCCCATTACTACACTCAACATTAAACGACAGAGATCGAGAGTGCACAGCAACACAATCAACACCTGGAAATATACACTTCTTAAACAACAATCTCACATTCATATATTTTCCGGCATTACACACATAGTCCAACGCAAGCATCCTTGCTTCACCTTTACATTCACATTCACTTTCACTTTCGCTACAATCAACAACTTCCTCCCACAAAACACAATTGTGCTCTCCTCATTTCTCCATACAATTATACGACGCAAGAAACAAATAGTAAAAAAAGAGTACGTAATAACATTTTCTTGTTACAATCACTACAGATTAAAACACAATCTTTTTATTTACTTATTTTTACCTTAGCAGTAGCTTGTATTTCCCTAGCAGTCATATCCAATGCAAGCGCATACCCTTAAATAAAAATAAAAATTACTTCTTCTATTTTAAATTTTCAGACAATAAAAATCCAACTTAAAAAAAAAATATTTACAAGAAAAACATCAACCTCCAACATAATCCATGGCAGTTGATTCAGGCACATCACGAGCTTTCTCGCCAATAACAACAGCAAGCTCGACTTCATGATGCAACGACTCCAACGGTTGTGGAATCTCGATCGTACCTCCGTTTTCCAAATAAGACGACGTCGGTTTCATAAACAACACCGGTTCCTATCCATCGTAGATATTTCAAATTACATATATATATATATAAATTATTGATTATCGAGTGGTTATTTTGATGATTAGAGAAAAACCTTGGGGACGGCGTTGCCTAGTTCTTTCGCGTGAGCAGCGTAGTTACGGCCAACGGCAACGATCTTGGTTCCTACATGAAGTAGCTTTTGTATGCCTGCTGGTGGTGACGCCATTACGATCAAGATCGGTCTTCTCTTTATCGGAGCAATGTCAAACGGCGATCGTCTTGGAGGAGTACACTGGACCTGCGATCTTTTATTGTTGGAGAAAGGAAATGAGAGGGAAGAAGTCAAAAAGTAACTCTCTAGACCCGACATGTCGTTAACACCCAATTAAAAAAATGATATATATATATATATATATATATATTTTGGTCATTTAATTTTTTTTTTATGTTTTGTTGATAGGAATTTTGGATTGATAATTTGTTTGATTTTTTTATGCGGTTACATGGTCTCACAAAAATATCCTAGCTTGGAGTTGGTGTTTGACTTCATGAAAAAGAAAATTGATTTTGTTCTTTAAAAGAAATTGAAAATGAGGGACCCATATTGAAAACAAATGATAGACTTTTTGTTTTTTTTATAAATATGATTTCTACTTGTCTTTTTTTTTTTTTAACCTTTGTTTATTATTTATTTTTTAATTTTATTATTTAATATTATGTTGATTAGAATTTAAAATTAATAATTTATTCAATTTTTTTATATGTGATTACATGATATTAGAAAAATATTCTGGCATCAAATTGGTGTTCGATTTTAGAAAAAAAAAATTTAATTTTGGTGTTTGCAAGAAATTAAAAATGAAAGGATTAAAGTTGAAACAAAGAAAAAATAGTAGCCATTTTATTTTTTGAAAATGTGATTTCAACTCCAGTTCTCTTTTTTTCTATTTCTTCTTGTTTTTTTTACTTTTAAATATTAATTTTTTTTTAATTTTATTCTTAAATGTTGCGTTGACCTGGGATTTAAAATTGATAATTTATTCCGATAAACTTTTCTAAAACAAAAATCTCACCATTGTGTTAGTTCTTGATTTCACACAAACAAATATAATTTTATTGTTTGAAAAAGATTGAAGTATATCAAAGTAGGGAAGGGAAAAAAGAGTTTGCGCAATTATTTTACTGGCAATGATTCCAGCAATTTGACGTTTATAGTAAACGTTGGTTGGTTAGCTTCAGATAATCAGAAATAGAAAAGATTAGACCATCATGCTCTTGATATATATTTTGCCATTGTTTCCGGGATTTAGTCAGAATATCCAGAAATAATTAATGTCCTGTAATTGCTTGGTGCGATACTGGTGGCTGGACTATTGAAGAGAAGGAGGACCCACCTTTCAAGGGGCAGATCATTGCTCCTAAATCCAAGGAAAATAATCTCTAAAAATGAATGCCTACTTCACCGCTAGCCAAAATTTATCAATGTGAGTTGGACAGCCTATAGAAAGCTTGTGCCTCTACCTGTCTGATTTACTGAAAACATGGTATAAAGAAGGAGGAATGGAAAGAGAGCATGCCGCAGTTACATCGGAGAAGCCTCCTAACGAGGCTTTTTAGTTTGTGGAGAAGGAGAAACATACAAGGGCGGCTATTACAATGAAATATTTGGCAAATGCCCTACTTATCTTGTGCTTATTAGCAGCCTCTTGTGAGGCAAAGGGTCTGGGACGCCGCGCTCGTGCCGCCGTAAGAGCACCTCGCCGGACCGCTCCTAGAAGAGACCCGAATGAAAAGGTCTTCAACGTGTTACAGTATGGAGCAAAACCTGGAGGAAAACAGGACAGTGCATTAGTAAGGACTATGATATTTTGGATACTATATATGCATGTTCATAATATATATACAAGTTTGAAGCTTTTCAAGATGAACATGGAACATTGAAATTGAAGCATGGCAATGGCTGTAATCATCTGTTAAAACAAATCCACATTTGATAAGGGGTTTTAAGCTCTTATAATTTGTGGCGTGTATATCTGAACTTTCCCTTGATTTTTCTCACCAAGAAATTTTGATGAAATTGATTAGATTGTGGGTTTGACCTTCGCAGTCTTTCATCCGAGCATGGAGGGCTGCATGCAATTATAGGGGAACGGCAAGGCTACTTATCCCCATGGGAACCTTCTTGATAGGGGCAACTATCTTCCAGGGGCCATGCCTAGGTCCAGTACCCATTAAGGTTCAAATTGCAGGAACACTGAAAGCTGTACCAGACCCTAGCATGTACGAAGAAGATTTCTGGATCTTGTTTGAAAAGATCAACGGCTTGCTGGTTACTGGTACAGGCACTGTTGATGGCCAAGGCAATGCTGTCTGGAAATACAACGACGGTGGTTCCAGGTTCCCAAGTGTAAGGAACAAAATTATCTTGACATGCATGCACTTGCTAATTAGTAATTAGAGAATATGGGATTACTTTCAATTTCATAATGATTCTTCTTTCCTTTTTTTTCTTTTAAATTATTTGTGGCGCAGTCTATAAAATTCAATCATGTAGTCAATGGGATTATAAGACAGATCACCTCTGTTAATCCCATGGGTTTCCACATATCCATCGTTCTGTCCCAGAACATCAGGGCAAAAAATCTTCATATAACTGCTCCTGCGACGAGCCCCAATACCGATGGAATCCATATAAGCCAATCCAGTGTGGTGAAAGTATCCAGAAGTGTTATCAGCACCGGTGATGATTGCGTTGCTATAATTCAAGGTAGCACGGATGTCAGCATTAAAAAGGTTACTTGTGGGCCTGGACATGGCTTCAGGTAAGTCTCTGTTGAAAGTTTCAGGAAACACGTGCGCTCTTTATTTATTTTATGAATATACTTGGAGGAAGCAATTTTGCTACATATGTTCCCAAGAACCTTTCCTTGTTTATCACTTACATATCCATCCATATATATATATATATAACAGTGTTGGTAGCCTTGGCAAGTACCCGGATGAAAAGGACGTGAGAGGAGTCGTCGTGACAAACTGCACACTAAGGAACGCTGACAATGGAGTTAGAATCAAAACATGGGGAGGATCACCACCAAGCCAGGCTTCAAACATACTTTTCCAGGATATTATCATGGACAACGTTAAACGCCCCATTATTATTGATCAAACCTATGGATCAAAAAGCAACTCAGTTAGTTTCCTACGACGACTTAGATAGTATTTGATTATGATAGTGATTGTTTTTTAAAATATTTTTCGTTTAAAAATACCATTTCTTAATTATTTTAACAAGGCTGCCTTTATCCTCCACAACTACCTGGAGATCAATGAATAGTTTCATCTTTGTATTTTGTTTTTGCAGCCATCAAGGGTAAAGATAAGCGATGTTCGATACATAAATATCAGAGGAACCTCCGCGTCAGCAGTTGGAGTCGATCTCATGTGCAGCAAGACTGTTCCTTGTGAAAAACTCTACTTTTCAAACATCAATTTGAAGTACTATGGGCTAAAAAAGCTGCCTTTCACTTCTACGTGTACGAATGCAAAGGTCAACTATGCTGGCTACCAATTCCCACCACCTTGTCGATAGGTGCTTAATTGTAGTTGAAAAAACTTCATTCTTAATTTCTCTTATATAAGGAGATGGTCCCTTTTTGGATTTACAGAAATTAATATTATCATCTTTCACAAATCATGCTACTTTAATTTGCTTGTCATTGATTGATTGCACACGCACGCTGCAAATCAGCTGTAAACATTTTGAGATCCTGTGTCAACTGTAAACATCTCAAGGAAAAAACCACAGGCCTGATGGGATTCTTGCAGGGTCTACTGATAACACTGCAATATAATCTATACCAGATCTGACAGCGATCAATTCGTCAGTTTATCGTGTTTTTGCTAGCTAGCATGTTTTTTTTTTCTTTGAGAATTCAAGAACGAGTGATAAGACTTGCTAAAAGACCAGATCATGAAAAATTAAGGTCCAAAGCGGCCAATCTTGATTACAAGCGTTGCAAACTTGTCATGCCATCCATTAACTAATCTCTCTTTAAGTTTATGATCTATGAGCATTCCACAAAACTCA
>Ga0325411_1001078_pt1 | contig 29957 bp, 17 predicted proteins | sample PopdelMetagenome_13_FD_206181 | JGI IMG/M metagenome (GOLD analysis project Ga0325411, IMG submission 206181) | Populus deltoides microbial communities from Bellville, Georgia, United States - Xylem-PdIQD-R4 | ecosystem: Host-associated > Plants > Phyllosphere > Stem > Wood/Secondary xylem...
AAAAAAATTTAAGATAATTATTTAAAAAAAATTATTATGCTAACCCATAGATAAGATAAATTCATATTAAAGGTGGTTAAGAAGTTTATTTCTTTAATTTTTTTTTAAAACTAGATGAATATTAAAAAAATTATTAATTTTTTTAATACATTAAATTGCTGTGAAAATGTGTTTTTAAAACTACTAAAAAATTAGTATTGATTAACACAAGCTAGCTGGAAAAAAAAAACAAATGTAAGATTATGAGAGCGGAATATAAATAAGGATAGTTGCAGGTAACATTCCTGAAAGTCGCTCTATTTATTTAGTAGTGGGGTTATAGTTGTTTTTTAAAATATCTTTTATACTAAAATATATTAAAGTAATTTTTTATTTTTAAAATTAATGTATAAAAACAATCTAAAATATAAAAAATAAAAAAAATCTTTGAATAAGAAAAATTTTAAAACGCGGTGCAAAACGGTAATGGCTTCAACCTCCATCATTAAAAGTCATAAAATCGATGGTTAATAGACTTCCACTTCTCGTTAGGCAGAGAAACAAAAGTACTCCTCGAATGCCCTTACAAAACCGTTCCAAATTAAACAGCCCTCCTCCAGAAGTCATCGTCCTTAAATTTTGCTTCCAGTTTTTCAAACTACTTTGTAACTATATGTAGAAATTGATGCTACCTTTTGAATTATTACACCATCCAAGGAAGCACTGTTCTTGACCCCATTAGCCACCTACCCTCATACGAGTATAGCATTGTGAAGACCAATTTTATTTTTTAATACATCCTCTTAAAAAAAATTTTATTTTTTAATACACCCCCTCAAAAAAAAAATGTGCTGGGAACGTCGTCAATTTTTTTTTGTGTTCCATTACAAAATATCGATTTTTTTTTTAATTTGCAGAAGGAGCATTGCACAGTCAAAATGTAATGTCTGTACCTTTCCTGGGTCAGTTGGCCGAAGATAATGGTGGTTTGGGAAGAAAGAGAATCGATATCTAAAATTATACGTTAACTTTTGGTCTCGGACTGCATCATCATTACCAAGAATGGCAAGGAAGTTCTGGAGAAAAATATAAGGTAATTTGATTTTGTACAGAGAGAAACAAAAGATTTGATGATGATGATGATGATTTAATTAAAAATCCGTACAGTCGTACATACCAAAAATAAAAGTTGGTAAACTCAAATAGGAAAAAAAAATAAAAATTCTAAGGATATTTTTATATCTTCATAAAATATTTATAATACATTTAAGAAAATAAATTCAGATTTGAATAAAAAAAATTAAAGAAGTTTCTTGTCGGCACTACCTATCTCCTTTTGTCTCGGGAGGCTTCATGCCTATGATCAATGAAGAGGTTATCGAACCGCCAAATGTCATGAAAATGGTAGTGCCGTCTTTGATCTTTCGTTTCTGTTTTTTTACCAGAACTTCGTTCAAGCACTTCTGGTTCTTCTGTCTGCTCTCTCTGTATCTCTTTCCTCCAGTGTCTATTCCTCATCCTCCACTCCAAACTCTGCTCCACAAATCATCCTTGCCTTATCCTTGACTGCTAATTTAGGACACAAAACCAAATATGGAACAAGATCCCATTTATCAGTTCCTTATTTGAGTTCCTGTTGACTTTATAGCGAGCAGATTGTGCACTCCTGTAACCACAAATTTCAATCATAAACAAAACCCGCTATTTCTTTTTCCTTTCTTTTGTCTCTCAATCAATCTGCAATGGAGAAATCTGGTTATGGTCGTGATGGTATTTACAGGTCACTAAGACCAAAACTTGTCCTTCCCAAGGATCCTAACCTTTCTTTGGTCTCGTTTCTTTTTAGAAACTCCAATTCTTACCCTCATAAACCGGCTCTTATTGATGCGGATTTGTCTATAACCTTATCTTTTTCAGAGCTCAAATCCATTGTCATCAAGGTCGCTCATGGATTACTCAACCTGGGCATCTCTAAAAATGATGTTGTTCTTATCTTTGCTCCCAATTCTTACCAATTCCCTATCTGTTTCTTGGCTATCACTTCCACTGGTGCTATTGCAACAACTGCAAATCCTCTTTATACAACCTCAGAACTTTCGAAACAGATTAAAGATTCTAATCCCAAGTTGATTATTACAGTCCCTGAATTGTGGGACAAAGTCAAAGGTTTCAATTTGCCTGCTGTCTTTTTAGGACCCAAACGAGTGTCTTTGCCGTTGGAGTCAGGTTCTAGAATCACAAGTTTCGATTCTTTGGTTGGGTTAGGAGGATCTAATTCTCAGTTTCCTTCGAGTAATGTGAAGCAAAGTGATATATCTACGCTTTTGTATTCGTCAGGGACTACAGGGGTTAGTAAAGGAGTGATTTTGACACATGGGAATTTCATCGCTGCTTCTTTAATGGTCACCATGGATCAAGTAATGGCAGGTGAGATGCACAATGTTTTCCTTTGTTTCTTGCCCATGTTTCATGTGTTTGGATTGGCTGTGATCACTTACTCACAGCTACAGATGGGAAATGCTGTTGTGTCAATGGGAAAGTTTGAATTTGAGATGGTTTTGAAGACTATTGAGAAGCACAGAGTGACCCATATGTGGGTTGTGCCCCCAGTGGTGCTTGCTTTGGCTAAACAGGATATGGTTAAGAAGTATGACCTTTCGTCGTTGAGAAATATTGGTTCTGGTGCTGCCCCTCTGGGAAAAGATTTGATGAAGGAATGTGCCAAGAATTTGCCTGATACTATAATTTCTCAGGTAGTTGATATGGCTGGTTTTAATGCTTAAGAAAATCATAATTCAAGTTTAAGAAAATATGAAATGTTTCGAAGTTCACGTTTATGCACAGAAATCATTTCCTTTTGATTTGGAAAAAAAGAAAAGAAAAGAATTTCTTCTTTCTGAATCAAGATGTTCTCTGTGGTTTTAGGGCTATGGCATGACTGAAACTTGTGGCATTGTATCAGTGGAGGATTCGAGACTAGGTGTTCGACATTCTGGCTCTGCTGGAATACTTGCTGCAGGAATTGAGGCCCAGATAGTCAGTGTGGAAACTCTAAAGCCTCTCCCTCCTAATCAGTTAGGGGAAATATGGGTTAGGGGACCCAATATGATGAGAGGTAAGATGCCATCTAGCATGCTTCAATGAGAAGCTTTCAGTTCTTGCGCAAATGGCTGTGTTAGAACAAAAACTAAATGTTGTCCAACTAGGAAAAATAATGAGATGACTAATTTGGATTAAAATTAGATTATCTTGACGGAATAACATCTGAAATATCCATTTAACTAAAGCCACCATGTTTGTGCAATCCATTGGCAGGTTATTTCAATAACCCGCAAGCCACAAAAGATACCATAGATAAAAAGGGTTGGGTCCATACTGGAGATCTTGGATATTTTGATGATGATGGACAACTTTTTGTGGTCGATCGGATTAAAGAGCTCATCAAGTATAAAGGTTTTCAGGTACTATCTAGTAAAGGAAATTCCTAAATAAATGTAAAATTGTTTATTGCCTGAAGAAATGCATTGCAACATCACTCACGCACTTTGGCTATTCTGAGCTGAATGGCTTCTGAATGGTGTTGACATTTTCTTGATCGATTTTCACCAGGTTGCACCTGCAGAACTGGAAGGGCTGCTAGTTTCTCATCCTCAAATTTTGGATGCTGTTGTCATCCCGTAAGTTGAACACAAGGATTTGTGCCACTGACATCAGCGGACTCGTGAAAACTACTTTAAAGTACATTTATATCTTAAGTTCATGCTGCTGATTATTTGCATCACTTACTCGCTGTAGATATCCTGATGCTGAAGCTGGTGAGGTCCCAGTTGCATATGTTGTGCGCTCACCCAATAGCGCACTGACTGAAGTAGATGTTCAGAAATTTATTGCTGATCAGGTAAGTGGCAGATTATGGAAAGTAGTGCGCTTTCTTGAGAATCATAATTCATTTAGTAGAATACAGTTCGGTTTGATTCATCTTCTACCTCCTCTTTGGAACTATGAATTCTGAATTCCATTGGATTGCAGAAAACTTAGGGGAACTTGCTCTGCACAACTATCAAAGATTAGGCAACACATAGTAATGTAGTAATATCACTATTCTAACTGTTAGATTCTGTTTTCTAAAATAAATTCATGCCATCCAGTTCTCAAAGCTATGCTGAGTCCTCCATAATTGTCAGCCCAGTAGCTCTGTTGTTGTTGCTCGTTCAAAAAAATGACATCTTTTTTCTTTAACTTGCATGTGATGTTTGGGTAAGTTTTTTTCTGTAACTTACAATCGATTTTCTTCTATGAAGTGGAAATACTTACGCATATTCACTCTGTGCATGGAATACATATTTTTTTCTGCGATAAGTACGCAATGGCCGACACTTTGTTCAGCTCACCATCGACCTCTTTCTCTGTTTTGCAGGTTGCACCTTTCAAAAGATTGCGGAAGGTGACTTTCATAAATACTGTACCTAAATCAGCTTCAGGAAAAATCCTCAGAAGAGAGCTCATTCAGCAAGTAAAATCCAAGATATGAGGTTCCACGGTCCCTTCGCGAATACTTGGCTTGCACGAGAATCGACCTGGATTCTTAACTTGGCTTCCATTTCTCTTCTTGTTGTTGAATGAAAAAGGATTTTTATTTAAGATTTCCAGTTACTAAGTGAATTGTTTTTTCAACATGTTATGGAAGTTACTATCAGTCTCAAGTAATCTACTGTTCTTCAAATGTTGCCGAAGGCTTACTTCAGGCTCTAGGATTCACTGGATGTCGCAGGTCCAAAGCATGATCCGCCATTGTGTAGCATCAACAAAATGCTGTCTATCACAACTATCTAGACAATTGATGAGTAGTAGTTGTACTCAGGACAATAAAACCATTCCTCGATCGCGAGAAGTCTATGAACCTAATTATTAAATAGAAGTGAAAACTAAAAACTACTAGCAAGAAGAGAGAATATTAGCTAAAAGATTATCCAAAACAACGAGATACAAAGCTCGGTGATCATCTTCAGGGATGAATTTCCTCCAAAACCAATGTTGCTTCCACACTCCACACATCCCTTCAATTGGTATGTTCTTTGTTTCAGGCAGGAAGAATTCAATGAAGTCATAATAGCCACAGAACATGCATAGAAGATGAACAAGCCAAATTTCCTGAGGCAAAGCATGGGAAAAAAAAACAGTTGGTCAATCAAGAAACGTAAGCAAAATGTTAACCAAAACAGTGACGCTTTGCCCAGCAGAACATAATTCTATTGGAAACACTTCACTTGGCACCAAGCATCCCCATGATATGTGAAGGCAGCAACAAAGAAGCAAATACACGCCACAACAATCCCTGTCACGTCTCTTCCAAATTTCCTTAGCATTTAATGTGTACCGACAGCAGAGGAAAGCGAAGCGTATCTTTATAACCAATGATTTGGAACAGCACATGAGCATATAACATGACCACATTTATGCCATCAAATTATTGGAGAAGTGGAATAAGTATAGCAATGGCCAATTATGGCCGAACTCTCTAACGAATATTACCCTAGGGATGCTTCACTTCATCAGCTGACTCAGGCCACGATCAAATCTTGGTACTCAGTTATATTCCAACGTGAAGAAATTTTTACCTTCAATTGTTCGATAGCAAGTTTATCACATGATAAGCAACATGATGAACTCATCAACAACTTAATTTGATGCTTAACTGATCTCATCTTGTATATTCAAATTAATTTTTTTTCATATGCCAGTTAAACAAGGTTTCAATCACAAAATTAACAAGAAGAAAAAGACAAAAATACTCTCTTTGCATGACAACAACGCATGCTTTATAGGCATACAAGACATCTTAACTTCAATTAAGATATTGTATTCAAAATAATACTCCATTAAAAAAAAATACCTTGAATCATAAATAATTAAATAAACTCAATATTAATCCAATAAGTTTTTTTTCATTGTCATAATCAACCATTACTTTTTCTATTTAGATGACCATTCACCTTCTTATAGTAAGGGTGAGGGTAAGAGTTAGGACCCCTAACTATATCATTTATGATCCTTATATAGTACTATCTTTCTCTCATGATGCTTTAATATGGCCTATTAAGATAATAGAGATTGAAGATACTGCCACAATAAACAATTCTCTCTTAGTGCTCCTAGATGCTCATGATGCTTTAACGTGGCCTATTAAGATAGTAGAGATTGAAGATACTGCCACAACAAACAATTCTCTCTTAATGCTCCTACATAAGGCATCAACTGCAAAGTTATCTTCGCCTTTTATATTCAAAATCAAACCCTAAAAGTTTAGCTAACTATAAGTGCTAAGATAAGAAAGTTATCTTTTGCTCTATTATATATTTCATGCTGACATTATTCAAACCTTGAAATGCTTGCCTCATAGGTAATGTCATTATATGAAGTATGGCCATCATGTCCTTGTATATAGACAAGATTTGTTGTCTTAGATGTCGAGATTTGCTAATGTAAGCTAGTGGATGTCCTTCTACACATTAATATTGCCCAATTCCACTACTTGAAAATCTATTTCTCAGAGTTTTGAAACCTGACCCGGCCTACCCAGGGCTGGGACCAATCCGGGTAGAGGTAAAAACCCGTTTGGGAGTTGGCCCGGTGAAACCCGGTTGACCCGGGACCCGGTCCACCCGGTCAAACCCGGGTGAGACCTGGTCTTTTTTTTTAATATTAGCAGTCATTAAACAACATCGTTATAAGAGTCTGTCTCAGCCGACCAATAATCACGTCCCCCTTTTCCTTTTTAACTTCCCACACTACCTCTTTATAAGACATTATCACTCTTTCCCCTTTCTTTCTTTCTTGATTTTCTTTTTAATTTTATGTCCCATTATCATCGGTTCTTCCGTGATATTTTTTAACAATCGGAAGGTGTCTTGGTTTCAGGGTTTTCCTTATCTGTCACCTCATTGTTTTTTGATTAATTGTTTAGTCTTTTAATTATAAAGTGAGGAATTATGAGAAGTTTGAGTGAGCAATCGGCAATGATGGTGGTTAAAGGGGGTGAGGATAGTGTTGATAAGGAAAAGAAGAAGAATAGGCACCGATCCAATCGCCGATCCAAACGGAACCCTTCTAATCCAAGTAATCCTAGCTTAAAAGTACTAATCATGTTTGTCTTTTGTGGTTGTTGAGGAAAGTACAATGGATTAGCTGTTGTAAGATTTGAGTTATAACTATAAAAAAGAACAGCAAAAAAGAAAAAGAAATATTAGTGATTTTGGAATTTTTGTTATTTTTGCTTTTGTATTCTTGTTTCTGTCAATTTTTCCGCTAAGGGTATTTGTATTCCCTTTTAGTGACAGCTAAGAATTTTGTGAACAGAACAGTGTTCAATTAATTATTTTTTTAATTTTTAAATGAATCAATCATCTTCCTCTTCTACTCGATTGATGCTGTGATTAAAAGTAAATAAATCCTCTAGAGTACACTCGCATAGTTTACTGTCTATGCCTAGACTGTATAATAATTCTGGTATTCTTTTAGAACAATTCTAATGATATGGTTTCTGTTTTTAATTGTCACAAGAGCAGCTTTTAGTCAACTAAATGAACCATGTGGGGAATCATCATTGTCTGTTGGAAATGGTGGCAAAACAAAATGTTCGAGGCAGCTATAATTAGATGCAAATCCCATCAGGGAGCATGGACCAACCACAGCATCGGGTATTGTATATAGTTCTATGCCAACTATACATGCAAACGAACAACTTGAAGACCTGGTGCCATCTGATCGTGGTGGATCAATGCTGGCTAAGCCATGTCCAGAACCAATTGTTGGTAGAGGTCTTAATGGAAAATTGCTTCCTTGTCACTAGTTTGAGGGTCAAGCTCTGTGTAGAATTTTTTCTCCATACTGGTCCGTGGAGATTGTTAATGAGGCGTTAGAGGTTTGTTTGATATTTAATGCATGAATATTGTTGTCTATACTAACATAGCTTTTCCTTAATTTTTGCTTGCTCACTTGTGTTTGCTATCTTAAATTCTTGGCAGAAAGGTGATGTATTTAAAGTGTTATTTCAAGTAAATGCTCACAATCGACTTGAGGTTTGTTCTATGCCTATTTGCAAGTGTTCTTTTAATTTTTCCTAATAACTTTTTATTCTTAGCCATTTTCATTTGTTGTTTTCTATTGGTAGGCATACTGCAAAATTTAGGGAGTTTCTACAGATCTTCTTATCAGTGGAATTGCTGCACAGAACAGGGCTGTAAGTTTTTTTTGGATTGACCATCTGACTCGTGACCCGATCACTTGACCGGGTTGGGTTTCAAAACTATGCTATTTCTATAACAAACACCCTGTTTAAGTCAACCCAGTCCCCTTGAAAAATCTCTTGTAGTAACCAATAAGGCCAAGAAATCCATGCAAATGTTTAACATTTTGAGGTTCAGACCAGTTGATAAGACCTAAAAAAAGGTTGAATAAAGAAATTTGGATTCAAGCGTAATTGAGTTTACTATTTATTTTTATGATATCATACATAACTCTCAATCTGACTGTTGGGTTGGACTGAAATTTTACCAGAAGTTTTCAAACATATTATTCTATATTGGAATAAAATTTTAGGTCAATCAGAGTTTAGAAAGATCTTTTGATATAGGCCAACAGATGCAATACAAATTTTATTTTTTTGTTGTTGTTTGACTTGTGGACTTTCTATTTGGAGAAGATTCTTTTCCTAATGATACAAATATATTTAACAACTTATGTTTTGGAGTTTTCTAATTTTACAAGGATCTTTAATTGTCAGTAACACGATCAAAATATTGATGTCTTATCCCAAGCGCAGGAGTGTCGAAGTAATAAATAATCTGACAAGACTGGGGTCGAACCATAAGGATATGAACTGTATAAACAACAAATAAAGAAATAGATAATAACAGAAAAGGAGTTGAAGAGAGCTTTGAGATGTGATATTGATGTAAGGATTAAACAAGGATAAAACAATTGTCAATGTTAGAGGATCCACTAATGGTATTTCAAACAAGTATATTATAAACTCTTTTGATTACTTGACTAGAAACCACACATAAAGGAGGTTCCAATCAGATTATAAATTGTTAACATGATTACATTAATTATCTTATTCGAGTAATGCCAATACTTGTAAATGTTGTTAGGTATTCATGGTGATAACTTATGTTAACAACAAATCAAGTTCCTTTCGTAGCACATGTGTCTGTTATACCATACAGTTGGGCTATGAAATTGTCAAGTATTTGTTGTGCCAAGGGTTGTTCAACACAAATCTAGATTAACCATTTAACAAGCAAGGTATTAAGAGTGAGTAAGATAATAAATACAAAACATGTTAGTATCAAACATTAAAGTCCATGTTGAGTTTATATTATACTTATTCTTACACCATTGGTGTAACTTTTTCATCTTGACATAATAAACTTAGCTGAACATTATGAATAAGAGAAACATAGATAAACAAGACAAGAACATAATTATATGAGTATAGTAAAGAAAATGAAAAGCATAAACAGAGATTAAGGAAAATATAACATGGAATAAAACTTGAACATTATAAAATACAAAGAAAGAGAGGAAGAGCATGATTTTGATCTGAAAAACCAAGATGCCTAAATGCATGGCAAATACTTCCTTTTATAGGCCAAAATTCAGAACTATTGATTTAATGACCAATTGTTGAGTGGGTGGCCACCTCTTGACTTGGTAACAATCCTTATCTTCTTATCTGCAAAAAATTGTCATTGCTAACATCAGAATTTGAACAGATAGTCTTCATGAAAGTTCTGGAAAATTGTCTCAGCTTTCTAAAAAAACAAGAATCGGTGCATTTGGACCTGTAGAACTTGAGATATGGATTGAACACTGAACAGTGTTTGGGTTACAGGACAGATTCTGACTTCTCCATTGTTGCTACCATTTGAACTCGAAAATGACACTTTTAAATCTTGGACTCTTCATGAAAGTTTTATGCCTATGTCTTAGCTTTCCATACATATAAATCAGACTAAATCCAAGTTCTACAGCTCTAGTTATGATCCAATAACCGAATGATGTTCCAGTTTGGACTGAACCGACATCTCTTTTCTAAGCTTAGCCCTTTCCTTATCTTCTCAATATCAGTAGTTAAACTCATCAATCAATCCTTTAATTTATGTGATAGGCCTGCATTTAAGATGAACATTTACCATAAATTAAAGGTATCTTATATAATTAAACATGTTATTACAAAACATGTTTTAGTTAAGGAGTTATTGATACTTCATGTGCAAAATGATGATATAAAACCTTGATAAAAATATACTTTTAAGTATTAATCAGTCAACTACATAGTTTTTTAGTTTCTTAGTTCTACAAGGATCTTTAATTGTCATCTACATAGTTTCCAAGTGTGGTAAGAATTCCTTAATGTTTCAAAATCTTTTTTCTTACAATAATTCTTTATTTATCCTAACTACACAAGGAAAGAAGAGTTGGTGGTATTTAATGACATATTACTTTCTTTGTTTGGGGATATTTAAACTTGTTTCATGAAGAACTATATTTATTATTTGGGTTTTATGTTATTTTCATTATTAAAGACTTGTTTTAGTTTTAGTTAGGACTTTTACTTTAACTTGAGTTCATCACAGCCTATTATTAGTCATTGTTTAGGTTTATTATGTGTTTTGGGCTTTAGTTATTGTTAGGCTTTGTTTTGGGCCCTGGGTCTATTCTATTAGGGTTATTTAGAAGGAATGTATATTATTTTCTTTGTTGTATAATCCAGTAGCCATGATGTTTTGAATAAACTTGTGTTTTCTATTATGCAACACTTTTCTCTTTGTTGAGACAAAAAAAAAAGTTTAATTTATCAAGGTATAATTGACCTTAAGGTATCTTCACATACTTCATATTCTTAATTCTCTATAATTAACAGGTTTAAGTTCAATTTTCAATATTTTTTGTTCTTATATACATGGTTATTTTTGGGTTCAGGTTTCTATCCAAACCTAAATTTTAGCTTTCTTGGGTTGTTTATCTACTTCGTCGTAGGTTTCTAAATCATTATATCTATAAGGTTCGAACCAGTTGGTATCAAATGTAGGCTTTAAAAATTAGGTTATACCCTTTATTTCTTTGTGTTTTATTTTAATTTCATGTCAATTCTTTTAGTTTCTCTTCTTCTTTGCTTCAACTCAAGTTTCTTGGTGTCATGCGTTTATGGTTTGTATATTCTTTTTCTTTCTATTGTCTAGTTTTTATTATTGGGTATTTTTATTAATAATAAAAAAAAGCTTTTATTTCGGTGCAATTTATCCTCTTAGTGTCAAATAAAAAAGAGAAAGAAAGAAACAATTAAATCATAATTCTAGTTTATATGGGTTGATTCATTTGGGCAATAAAGTGAATTAAAGTTTCTAGGTTTGGTCTCATTAAAATCAATTCAAATTTGAGAACTTGGGTTAGAAATTCTATTCCATTGTGTTTTTATATTATATCTTGCTTGTCTTTCATTTATTTTTCAATTTGTGTCATATATTCACCAAGGGAGAGGAAATGAAGAAGGGTTCTCAAGAAAGCAAAGGGATATCCCATATGTTTTGGGTTTTGAGGCAAGAATTTTATAAGTTTAAAGAATTATTCTATAAATGGCAAGGTTCATAGAGAGAGAGAGATGAGCAACAATGCTGAAAGGATGAAAAGATGGAGAGAAAAAAAGGTTGCTATTTTTATACAAAGTTATTGGAGTTGAGTGTTGGCGAGAAAAAAGCTCTTGAGACTTATACAAGTGGCCTATGAAACATCCATTATACCTATTGGAGATTAAAGGATACATCATCTTGAAGAGACATGGAATGATATGATCCAAGAAAAGGTTGAGCAAGAAAATTCATATTTAAATGTAGTTATGCTTATTGTCCGCCTTTACATTATTAAACATAAATCTCAATCCGATAATTGGATCAGGCTATAATTTTACTAGGATTTTCAAAATATATTTTTCTACATTGGGTTAAAATTTTAGATCAATTGGATCTCAAGAAGGTCTTGTGATATAGGTTAGCATATGGAACATAGATTTTATTTGTTGTTGTTTAACTTGTATGCTTTCTATTTAGAGAGGATTCTTCTCTTAATGATATAAGGGTATTCAACAACTAATTTTTTTGTGTTTTTAGTTCCATAAGGATCTTTAATGGGTAGTAACATAGTTTTCAAGTGTGGCAAGGAGTCCTTAATGTTTTAAAATTCTTTTCTTTCAAAGATTTCTTATTTATTTTAGCTACACAAGAAAATAGGGGATTGGTGGTATTTAATGACACATTACTTTTTTTTTTTTTTTTGCTATTTAAGCTTGTTTGATGAAGAACTAATTTTATTATTTGAGTTTATGTTATTTTCATTATTAAAGACTTGTTTTAGCTTCAATTTGGACTTTTACTTTAACTTTGGGTTCATGGTAGCCTATTAGTTATTGTTTAAGGGTTTATCCAGTTTTTTGGAATTCAGTTTTTGTTGGGTTTTATTTTGGGCCTTAGGTCTATGATCTATTAGGCTTATTTAGGAGGAATGTATATTATTTTCTTTGCTGCAAAATCCAGTAGCCATGATGTTTTGGATAAACTTGTGTTTTTCATTATGCAATATTTTTCTCTTTGTTGGGATGAAAAACAAGTTTGATTTATCAACGTATAATTGAGCTTGTGACATATTCACATACTTCGGGTTCTTTATACTCTATAATCAACAGGTCCAAGTTCAATTTCCAATACTTTTAATTTATAGGTACATAGTTATCTCTAGGTTGAGGTTTTTCTATCAATCTTAAAAATATAGATGGGGGATTAATTAGCCCAAAAGGCATCACAAGGAATTCATAGTGTCCATTATTAGTTCTGAATAATGTTTTAAAAATATTTTGCCTTGCCATTTTAATTTGATGGTATCCAAACCTCAAATCCACCTTAAAGAACATTGTTGCACCAACCAATTCTTCTAATAGCTCATCCACCAAGGGTATAGAAAACTTATCCTTAATTGTTAGCTTATTAAGGGCTTTATAGTTTATACAAAGCTTTCATGAACCATCTTTATTCTTAATTAGAGTCATTAGAGGTTGTTGTTTAGTTGAATTACCCTTGATTCCATCATTTCATTAACCACTTTCTCCACCATATTCTTTCGTGTTCCAGATTACCTGTATGGTCTTAAGTTAATATGTTGAGCTCTTTTTGTGTGCTATGGTGTGATCATGGCCTTTGGTTTAAGGTAACCCTTCTGGCTCCTTAAACACCTCTTAGTAGTATTTCAATAACTCCTCTAAAGCAGTATTCTTTTCCTCAATAAGAGGTAGGGTGGACAACATAGAACACATCATATTATTAGCATCCTCTAAAATAATAAAACTACACAAGCTCACCTCTGTAAGTTATGATGGACTATCTAATGAGCCATTCAATTGTTTAAGCATAATAATCTGTAGTTTGGTAGTCATGTCCCTCTTAAGCACTACTTCTTGACCTTGCCAAGTAAAATACATCCACAACTCTGTATAATCTGATACTATGTTTCCTAGCATAACTAGTCATTAAATACCAAGTATCATGTCATAGTTGTTTAGATCAACAACAAAGACAACAACCATAAAATCTACCATCTATATTTTCCACTTAAAGTTATAACATATTGCAATACAATACATAGTTCTATCATTTGTTGACTCAATTGTTAAAGGCTTAATAAATTTTAAAATCACATTATAACTTCTTGGCTAATTTTGTTCTTAAGAAATTATAGATATTATCTGAGTCAACTAAGATAAATATTAAGTGTTTACTCCTTCTATCAATTACCCTCAAGGTATGGTACCTCATTATACCTTCCAAGGTATTGAGGGGAAATGAGAGGTATGATTGTCTCTGAATTAGCTTATTCCTCAACATTCTCGCCTTTTTTATTATCTTCCTCATATTCCACTATGCATAATGAATATAGTTTGTTTGAATTAGTTTCTTGTTCTTACATTTATATCCAGGTATAAACATGTCATCACACTAGAAACATAGGCTCTTAACTCTCATTTTCTTTAACTCCCTAGTTTTTAATGATTTGGTAGGTTTTATATGTTGGTGTGTGATTGTTTAGTGGGTTTACGCTAAAGTGATTCTTGAAAGGATAAAGTTTTGTTTGGGTAGTTTGTAGGGTGGTTTGTGTGGATTGTTTAATTTGGTTATTGTATGATCGTCTATAAAATAGTGTGTTGTCCTGTAGATGAGCAAGGTTGTAAGCTTGTTTTAAGTTTTTTTTTATTCAAATATCTTGACTAAATTCTTGATTTTACTTCTAATCCTCTAATGAAGAACATTATGTCTTATTTTTCATTGATTTCAGTCATGTTCCATAAAATATCGAAGTCTTATATATAAATCTCAAGACTTACAAGTTGTCTTTGTAACACCCCAAGTTTACTTAATCAATATTAAATATAAACTCATGGTATATCACACACATACACACATTTTAAAACCATCCTATTTTGCAAAATGTAGGGTGATACCTCATTCTTGAGTAACATTCAATTAAATAGACTCTAAATTTATCAAGGAGAAGATTTTCCATTTTTTTAACGAAGTTTCAATAGAGTTTCCCTATAAGAAAGCTCTCCCTAAAATTTTCATATTCTGTCACAACAAAAATATTCCACATTTTCATCTCAACATATGTTAACTGTCATAAATAAAATCATTCATGGCCTTAGCTAACCATTCAATCCTTCCTAAAAAATTAATTTCACATTAATCATATAATTATCGGATGCATCAGTTCAAACATGAATATACTATTAGATTACATGAATTTTAAACTAACTACATTACTTCTGATTACAACCATTTTAAAGTAACATATATCTAAAACCATAATTATCCAAACTAACTATTTATTTACAATAACTAGGAATACATCTTAAAACATATATAAGATTAATTACATATTGTGTTTGAAAAATTACAAAATATTACCTAACACAAAATCTATGTACTAAAACTAACAATCACTCCTAGGGTGGATGATAAGAAGAACCTAAAATATATATTTAAAATAATGTCAAGTATACCATTAATTATATTTACATTTAATCGTAGACCATAAAATGAATACATGTACAAACTATCTTATTTTCCTGAACCAATGTCCTCAATATAATCCTTTCCAAACCAATTTTGCATAATGATAGCCCTCGCACTTACAACTAGCTCTCTCATAGCCCAAAATATTACATCCTGCTCATGTGGCCAACTAGATAATTTATATAACGATGACCCTCAATCCTCCACTCTTGGGGCAAGCTAAACAATTGAGTAACAATGGCCCGCATTACGTTTAATAACAGCTCTTGCTCTTGCGGTTAGTTAACAGCTTAAACCTAGGTTAACTTAAGAATGTATAATCTTCCTTACGTTATATTTGTTAGCGTCGCTCCTACAGCTGACACACTAAAACCACTTATACATTTATATTCTCATATTCGAGTATATCAATAAACATTTAAAGACTTAGTTAGTACAATTGTGAATTAATAAAATCCACAGCTAAGGTATTTGATGCCTATCTGAACCACCATTCAAACGTAATCCCTCTATAATAGGTCCTGCCCCGATGCGCTTTTTATTCACAAGAAACATCCTTATCAAAATCTCACCAATTCAATTTTTAAATATTTAATTTTATTAAGCACATCTTGTCCATTTACATATATTGCTCCCACAAACATTAACATGTAATTTATATCCATATTAATCTCTTTTTTGCTCTTAATTTTTTTTTTCCTTAATACTATCAACACACTTTGATTTCACATTCCTATTGATATTCAAATAATTTCCTAAATTTAACATATTACTATATGTCATACTATCAATTTTCCTTACACTACATTACCCATTCTCTTTTATTTCTTATACTCCTTACATATAACATTTATTCAACAATATGAACACTCATTTCATTCATTCTTTTACAATCATTTCCTCATATATATATATATAAAAGAAATCATAGAATTCCAACATATTATCCATCATATTCTATACACACCCTTGAAAAAATTCAATTTAAACTAGCGCATATATCCAACACATTACATCTAACCGACACTTATCTAGCACATACATTACATTCAACCAGTATTTATTCAGCACATGTATTACATCTAATCAACACCTATCATGCACACACGTTGCACCTATTTAGCACTTATCCAGCACATAACCAGTATATAGCATAACATTACATTTAATCAATACTAATGTATTTCTTACCCATAATTTTTCTCCAAAACACCATTTCACACACGGAACTACTAGTTAATTCTAACAATTGCACATTATTCAAATAGTTCAACCCTTTTCTATTTTTCTTTTCTCTATTATGGGCGACCCTATAGGCTTTATTTTTCCTAGGGTTTTATTGAGTTTACTTTCATATTTCCACTAGTTAGGCTCATCTTATACCCCAATTTAACAATTTACAATTGCTTTACTATTTTTCCCAAAATTTTCCAAAAACTCTAAAATAAAAATTCACAACTTCCTTTCCTTATAGGCTCATATATAAAATTGCTAAAATTAGAGAGGTATAGTATCTTACCCTGAGAGTTTTGAACTTCCTTTAATACTTTTATAGCAAGTTTCTCCTTCAATTATCCCTCCTCCTTCACTTTCCCTTACTTCTCTCACTAGTTCTTCACTTTCTCTCTCCTAAAAACTATCCCACACACTTGGTTTTATAAGGAAACTAGAAAAGAAACCCAATCCCTAACTCCCCCACTCTTTATTCAAATGAAAAAAAATGAGGATAAAAACTCAAAGCTTACTTCATTTCTCCCTATGTACTGGTCATCGAGTTTTCAATGAGAGAAAAAAGAGAATTTTTTGCTCCATTTCCAAAATTACCCTCATTCTTTAGTGACGTGTTCTTTCAATATTTAACCTGGTGACTATTAGATTTCTTTTTTTTTAACTTATTGATAACTTTATTCCAACTTAAATATATAAAAAAAACTATTTTTTCTCTCCCAATTATCATTCAATTATTTTATTTTTGTTAGAATTCCGCTATAATTTTAAAAATTTAAACCATGGTTCCTAATTTCCATATACAGGTTCCCAATTAATTTGTTTGGATGAATACACCAAATAAAATTTTATACTTTCCATTTTTTCATCTTATATTCTTCCTATATTTTATTATTATTTATTTAAATTATTCATATATTTCAAACGCGAGAGTTTGAATGTTTTTATTTTTTTACCAGGGATTTATAGTCTCAGATTCATTAGCTCCTCTAATGAGTCCCTCTAACACCCAAACCTAACACATGGAGCTTCCACATATTCCTTATATGTTATCTCATGATCTCTCAAGTTTCTAGTGTAGTTTTGATGCCAATATAAGACTCTACCATCTATATAATAGAAATTTAACTTAAATTTCTCAGAATAATGAATCTCTTACATATCAAAGTATTAGTTATATTTATACAACTATTTGTGTACATCCTCGCCATTAAAATAAGAAAAATTTCTTTTTAACTTATGTGACTTGTAGTGTTGTTACCCTTTATCACAAGACTTACAAGTTTTAACAGCAAAATCTTCATTATGTAGATTCAACCTTTCCTTAATGGAACTAGACTCAACAACATTTTGTTGTAGGTTTTGTAGGATCAATGTGTATTGATAGGAAAGACCTTAAATGAGACCCATCAACTCACCTAGCCTAGCTTCTTTATTAAATTTGGTATTATCTAGTTTTTTATTATAGAAATCCAGTATCTTCACCATGTGCTCATACTTTTGTAACAGATTCAAGAGAATCATCTAATCTTTTAAGGTCTTAGGATTGAGTTTCAAGGGCCATTTCACCAATAAAAAAAATGAGGGGCTTTGATACCACTTGCATTGATCTGGATTTCGATAAAACCTACTTGGAAAGTATACAGAAGTTTTATTTGAGAAGAAGAACAATTAGTAAATTTGCTACACAACGGCAGCGAGTTTGCAAGCAAGAAAGAAGAAGAAAAATGGAGAGAGAGTGCCTTAATTCATTATAACTTCCATAATATTCGTTTTGTAAAATTCTGTTATGAAAGTCTTTTTTTCTGTTTAACACCTATTAACAAATGATCTAATAACACTTTGCAAACATTAATTAGTAACCAAATAAAAAAAGAATGCAGAAAACTTAAATACACAAGGTATTTGGTTATGAAGGGAAAACCTTTTGAAGAACTCTTTGAAAAAAAAACCCTCTGAGACAACCAAACTCAGGATAGACTATTTTTTTTACTAGCTTGAACAATTACAACAAAAGTATCTCTGAACACAACCCTTTGTGTCTACACTACCTTACTTGATGAGAAAGTGAATCAGGTTATGTCTCCTATTACAATAGCTTGTCAATACATCTGACGATCTTCAAACAATTGTCATCCTAATTGGAACCTCCAATTGCAAACAGTTCACACAGGAACTCCCTCTAGGAGTCTGTAGGCTCTCCAACTTTTTAGGGACCAATTCTCCTCGAGAATTTTCTACACACTCCTCGTGTGTCAAGAATATGTGATATGAAACTCTGTGTAAACTCCTTGGCTAGTTAGCACACTTGATTCAATGTAATTGATGTTTTTACATTCTGAAACTCTCATCTAAAGCAAATGACACACTTTTTTTTTATATACATGTCTTATGTGATAAGGATAAAGATAATCTTTAAATTTTCTAATTTGTCATGTTGGTAACAAAATGCTAACATGTTTTACATAACCACTGATAAAGTTATTTTTGAATAATTTTTTCTATTCTATCTGAATTTACTCTTAAATAATATAAATTAATTAGATGATTACATAAAAAATAATGTTAACTAATCTTGATAAACTTCTATCTTAACCAAGTTTTTTTTTTATCAATCATGAAAACATCTTCACTAAAACATTTACAGATTACATATCATGAGTTGTTCTTCGAGATGACAATACCATCCTTTATTCTAGGCAAATACGCGGCACTGTCAGTAACTAACGAGAACACTAACACAACTAACTCTTGGAACCAAAATGTTGTGATGGATACTGCTTAATGAAATGTTGTGTTTCAACCATCTGTTGAAAGAATGACAACAGTCATTCTTTTTGAATTAATCGAAACCTAGCCTCCTTTCTCTTGCATTTTCTTTTTCTTAGCAATACACGTACGTTTTCTTGATTTATTAAACTTGGGCACAAGCATTTTAAAAAAATATTATATATATTGATGTTCAAGTTGGTCCGAGGATAGCCCTTTTTTTTTTGGAAGAAGGAAAGAAAAAAGAAAGTAGAGAAAGGAATGGTGCCACGTAACAATAGATTTGGCGGTTGAAACTTGGCTTTTCAGTTTCGGGATCATCAAACTGTAACCTCTCATTCTTATTCTCTCCAAAAAAAAAAAAAAACAGATATATTCATTCTGCGTAGTCAAAGGAAGAAACAGAAGAAAAAATCCTGTAATTTTTAGAGTTAGAAACAAACTAATAAAATCAATCGATCAGTACCCAATGACAGCAATAATATCATCACCAGCTGCAACAGCAACAACAAGAACAGCCATTTTCAAGTATGATGTCCAATTTGGAAGGTTTTGTAATAACAACAACAACAACAACAAAGGTTGCTGCTTTCTCTCTGTACATTCTTTTTCACCACCAAAATTGAGTTCTAAACAACCCCACAGAGTTAAGCTTGTGTTTGTAACCAAAGCTGCTGATTCAAGCCAGGCCTCTCCTTCTTCTACTACTACTGCTTCCAAAACTATTGTCACTGATGATGAGTTCTCTCTTGCTAAGGTATTAATCTTTTTGCTTCTTCTTCTTTTCTTTTCTTTTTGTCTGGTTTTAATTTATGTCGAATTGATTTCCTTCATTAAATTCGTTGTAAAAATTTAAGTGAAATAGACCCATTTCATGTTTGTGCCATTTTTTTTTTTCTAAAGTTGAGGTTTTTACTGCTGTTTATGATAATATTTGCATAAGTAATTGGTTTTTGATTAACTAAAGAACATATTGGCGTCAAGGGATTGGGTTTAGGTGTTATAGATTTGAAGTTGTTGTTTTTTAGTAATTTGTTGCTGTGGTTTGCCAATTTTATCAATTTAGAGTAATGGGGTTACCAAAACTAGAAACTTGTTTCTATGAAAATTGTATAAGAAAATAAGATGCTGATAAATGATGGTTTTTAGGCATTATGTTGGGATTTTTAGAGTAAATTTTGCAATTTGGTATTCGGCATTGGAAGGCAACTTCCAGAGAATAAACTTAACTATCATTACTTTGAATTGTAAATGAGATTTGTGAAGAGATAAGGAGGCTTTGTAGAATGTTTGCTCCTTCAGGCCTAGAAATTACAACTACTGTTTGATAGGAACGAACAGTTTTCTTACCTTTATGGGGTTTAAGTCCAAGGTGATATGAGTATTATCATTTGCAAATGCGAAAAGAGTATTTGTTAAGTGCTTGTTGACTAATTCTTATTCCAACTGTTGTATTTTGTTGTTCATTACACTATAAGCGGTGGTTGGGCTACACTCATTTGTTGTAATTGTCAAGTACGTAAACTGTAGTTTTGTTAATAGGTGATCAGAGGTGTTGTGTAATACCATATTTTAAGGATAAGCACTGGTATGCTTTTGGGTTAGATTCCTAGATGCTAACACTCTGACTTCTTTTGTCACTTGTGTTGTTCTCTGTTGATCAGAGCAGTGATTGTCTTCCATAGTTCAAGGTTAATGGGATGCAGAGTTTGTTTTTGGGGGAGCCATTTATTGTGCATTATAGTTTTGTTGGAAAGCTCCCAGTGATAACTAATAGCCAAACATTCCCTTCATCTTCTTTAGTCTAATCACCTATCTGAATATGCTTTGGCTAAGACTTGACGCATGCCTCCTTGCTGCATAAGTTTTAGCGTCCTCATCTATATGTTCTGATTAATGAAATTATAGTGTTTTCTATTGTTTGCAGGTCTCATTTGGTGTTATTGGACTGGGTTTTGGGATTTCGCTCCTGTCGTGAGTTATTTTCCCTTTGATTGTACCCAAGTAATCTAAAGTGACTGCTGGTCATGATTTGTGCTTGATTTACAGGTATGGTTTTGGGGCTTACTTTAACATCCTTCCAGGATCTGAATGGTCGGCGATAATGCTAACATATGGCTTCCCTCTTGCAATAATTGGTATGGCTCTCAAGGTAAAAGTTTTCTTTTCCTCATGACTGGGATTTTATGACACTCATGTCATAGACTATTTATTCTGTATTTTTAATTTTCTTATTGGAGATCATTTGGAGATTAAGGTAGCAAGTACAAAAAATAATGTAGACCTCTTGAAACATATTTGTTATTCGTGTTTGTTTTGCATAACCTGTTTCCTTAAGTTGATATCTGCCTATGTGCGTCTGGTTACAGATGGTTCCTTAGATTTGCTTTCAAAGGGAGGCTTTAAAAACCATAATGGAGCGCTTAAATTAAATGACATATACGGTTTATTTAAGTGGTATCCTTTTACTGCTGTGCAGTATGCAGAACTGAAGCCAGTGCCATGCTTGACTTATTCCGATGCTGAGATGTTAAGAGAAAAATGTGCCACTCCAATCCTTAAACAGGTATTTTCAGCATCTGGACACAGAATGTCGGAAATTAATTTCAATTAGCTCTTTTTCTTATTTATTCTAAGATTTCTTCTAATTAAACTCCTAACTCTAGGGACTTAGCTTGGGAAATCTGATAATATGATTGGACATCTCATCCAGATTTAGTCTTCTCATACTAGGGTGAATATTAGCTTTCTTCAACAAATTTTTCTTAGCCGATTAGTTTCCATCATGGTATTATTTTGAGTCATATGTTTGACTTTATTCACAATCCCAATTCCATTTGACCTGGTGTGTGGTTAAGGTAAACAGGGACAATTTTTGCTTAATGCTGGACCAATTTCGAAGTCCTAAATTAAGAGCTTCATTACTCCTTCCTTGCCAATATTTTAGCATCTCTAAAATTCAGGATTAATGTGCATCAGTATATTATGCTCTAGAGAGTTAAAGATTTAACGTGGCATCCCTTTCAGACTTGTAATATATTGTTGGATAATATAATATTCATTGTGAAGTTTCTTCCTGTAATAACGTTGTGCTATGTAGTTGTTTTATGCAATGATGCAAAACCTTGTAGCATTTTGCTTTGCTCTTCCATAAAATAGCCTGTTCTTGTGCTGACTGCAGACGCCTTTACCAGATGTAGTCTATACTATGATAATGCTTGCACAACTATGAAGCATAGCATACTCTTTCACATTTTGAATATAGGGTGACATCTGGAATTATGTTTTTTTGTTTCTCTTTAATCAGGTCAGGAATGATGTTATAAGATATCGGTATGGAGACGAGCAGCATTTGGACGAGGCATTGAAACGAATTTTCCAGTATGGTCTGGTATGCTACAAATGACTATAATTTAATAGTACCTGGTGCATGTTTTCTGGATTATCTTTTTGATCAATGAAACTGGATTAATTTTGTTTTAAAGCTCCTGCTTACATACTTTCTCATGCTTCCATGTTCTGCAGTGTATATTCTAGGCAATAAGGCATCTTAGGTTCTACTGCTCACACTTCTTTTTTAATTCTGCTTGTGTACAAAATTTTAGAAAAAAGAAATGTGTATCTGATGTATGATAATATGCGCATTTGAAAAATCTCTTCCTGGTTTCTGCGATATGAATATTCCTTAAACCTCATCTTAGGGAAGAGAATTTCCTTTCTTATACTTGTGAACAGGGGACTAGAACCAATGATTACCGGATTTTTTCTTTTGTTTTTTTCTTTATTATTTTTTGGGCTCAGTCATTACAAACCAGGCATTTGTTTCAGAAGGCCATGTGGTGTGTGAACTTTAACATTGGCCGTGATACATTAGCTCAGGACAGTTTCTGGTCACTTGACAAAGTATTGCTTGAATTTGTTTGGTTGATGTACCCTTTTATATAGTCTAGTTGATTGATGACAAGGTGAAACCAAATTCTTCTCGAAGAATTGAAAAGGAACTTCTCTTACATCTGAGAATATGAATTCTGATATATGATCTGGCATTTTGTGTATTTGGTGCATTTATTTAAAAAGGAGATAATATATATTATTCATGTTCTTGTAACTTCATCATCATGTGCTTTGCCTTGAATTTCAGGGTGGAGGAATTCCGAGGCGGAATGCACCTATTCTGCAGATGATCCGTGAAGAAGTATGTTCCTTCAATACATATTAAACTCTAAAAACAAAACATACTGATTGTTGTATCCTGAAAGAACTTTCTGATGGACACTGTCATTAGCTGCAACTTCTTGGGTCATATATTTGGAATGCAACTTATGTGATGGTTCACCAGATGCTTTTGATTGGTCATCTACAAGCATAATTTATTAGTCAAGAGATGTTGAATTGCTTAGAACCCTGAAATTTTGATGTCTGTTTCACTATGCTGCTAGGTTTTTTCTGATAGGTGGACGCATAACTTCTTTTTTTAAAATAAAAATAGCCGTTTTGTTCTCTTTCTCTCTGACTGACTCTGTAACTAAAATGATTTTGGAGAACTATACCTCGAAACCAGTTGAACCAATCTTTGCCTCCTAAATACTGTTCAGATATGTGAATGAGACTCTTTGTTGACTCGTATCATATCATTTTGATCGTATCATACCTTGTCGCAGGTCACAGAGGATGGTAAATACTGTCTAGTCCTGGTCTTCGAGTCAAAGGCTTTGCAGCTGTCAGACTTTGAAAAAAGACAGGTAAAAATTGCACGAGGTTCACTAAAAGTTAAGCATTTTAGTGTTTGCTAAAATTTATATAAAAAATAATTATTATAAAGCTTGTGTAAGAGTTCTTGGTTGTCTTGAATTCCACCTTGCAATTGCATTTATATCATTAATTTCAGAAGAGAATAAAGAATAATGGCATGCTGATTCTTTAATCTCAAATAATGTTCTCAGGGAAAATTCACTTCATTCTTTGGACCAGATATCACAGCTGAAATTGGTAAGAGCTACATTTAATGCTTTGGTGTAAACATATGCTTTTGGAAAGCTTTCAAAGGAAGGAACAGCTTGGAATTCTTTATGTAGTGAATTGCGGAGTCATGCTAATCAATAATGATTTGCAGGGAAAGGAGAAAACAATCTATACGAAGTTCGACTTATTTCCAACTTAAACGCCAACGCATCACCTTCATGAAGTGCTTCGTGGTATCATCTCGCTCTGCTATCTGCTTGGTCTTTTCTTCATACAATATACTCCCTTGTGAAAATTTTGTGTAACGATGTTTAGATTTAGTTTGTCACTATTTTTTTCTTTTTCTCTTTTTTTTTTTTGTAAACCATAACATCTTGGAGAAACATATACATGCTACATATAATCTCAAATGAAAGCCAGAAGAAATTCGTTTTACACAAATCTGTTCTGTAAGCAATGTGCAAACCTAACAGGGTTTTCACCATAAGGTACCCCCCTACATTCAATGCGAAGAGATTGCTAAATTCTAGATGCCTAGCCGCACTGCTCCCTCGTCACCTAAAATTCTTATTATGATCCTCTTGGCAGCCACCTCTACCTATGTATTGTTAGTTATGGTTTCACCTACTTGAAGTGAACTTAAGAAAAACAATGTTCTTTAGTGTACCTCTTGCTTGCTAACTCTTTTTCTTTCTGCAAAAAAGCAGAAATAAATGCAATTCATGCAGAGTATACTGAAGCTTTTGCGCAAGTGTTTTCAGAAAGAGTCGAATGAGATTGCAATGTAATTTCCCATTTTCTTAGCATAATACATTTCCATGCATAATGGTCCCAATGACTTGCATGACAATTTTTCTGAAGAAAATCAAGTTGCATTGAGCAAACAAGATTATATATGTATATATAGTAGTTTGCGCAATGATTATGAATTGGCCTGATGCATATTCTAGCAATTAAGTCATTTTTAAAGCAATATTAAACTACTAAGAAAGAACAAAGCTGCTGTAACATAAACAAATCACCGCAAGTCTTCCACTAGTTTAGAGAATCTCAGACACAAATTTAGGACGATAGAGAGTGTTAGAACTCTCTTTTCTTGTGTTAAAGGATTTGTTCATTGATTTTAACTATGTAGGTTGTTAAACACTTGAGTTTTATACATGGAAACATGTTTGATTGAAGAAACTGAGACGGGTATATTTTAGAGTGAATTTTATATTTTTAAAATACAAATATTGAAAAACATTGCTCTTTTTATCTTTATTGTATACGTCTTTTATATTTCGAGATAAAAATAATAATAAAAAAAAAGGTATTCTTAAAAATATCCCATCAGAGGACTTTTTGAGTTGTATATGATGTATAGCTGCATAATTGTAATAAAAACAAGAGCAGACATGAAATGAATGACATCTCATTTTCATTTTTTCTCGATGTTTCTTCATCAATCATATATCTATTCATCTTCAAACAGGTGAAGGGTAAAATTCTTCCCATGAATTATTAATTGGTGAGTTCTATGTGTGTGGAGGAGGAGAAAGAAGAATCTTTCCATTCTAAAGCCGTAAACGAAGGAGTGCACGTGAACCCAAAAGCTGTCAACCATTTTCAGAGACAAGGAACAAAACATTACATCACTAACTACAACAAAAGACTCATGGAAAAAAACACGACCAACGTAGGACACTGTCTTTCATCTCTGTCCATTCATGGTTGCCGTCAATTAATCCCACCTCCCACGTACAAAATCTCTTCAAAGAGAGAATCTTGAAACCCCTTCAATCCAATTTACTATTTTACCATCTCTAGCTCTCCTTTTTAGCGCCCTTCAAGTTTAAAAAGAAAATATTCTTCTTTCTTGGTTTGCTCTTCTCCCTGTGCCTTTTTCTCATCCATGACAAGCATCCACCTTGCTTGCTGATGCTGCACCTCCACACTTGCTCATCGTTTTTTTCCTGCTTTTCCTCTTTATTACTCTCTCTTTTCGTCGTTTCTTCTTTCCCTCTTGTTCCTCTCACCTGGACCTGCATCTTCCCAAGCATTCATCATATTATGCACCATTGTGTCATCATCTATATGGCAGCCTTTCCTTTTTCCATTATGATTTTGTATCTGGTTTTGCCAAATTTGGAAATATTAAGCTACTTCATCAAAAAAATTATTTCTAAAAGTAACAAGAATCTAGTACTTCAGCCTACTTGAGTGTTTTGACTCGCCAATATTGCTACAGAATAATACACAGTGTTGCAGGCTAGCAGCCAGGATCAAAACAAGGATAGTTATGTAGCCCAAGTATAATAATGGGTTAAAATAAGAAAGACTTCTCCATAATTATTGTCCTATAAGGATAACAAATGTGATTATCTTAATGTCTCAGAAACCCTCTACCATGGCTGAATACTAAGCATCTCCCCTCTAACTCTAACAACTAGCCACTGATGTGTATAGACTTGTCAAAATTAACATGACATTTACCATGGAATAAGACTATATGGCTATGAGCACCTGAAGAGTATTACTGTATTAGTCATTATTTTACCAATACCATTCAATTCAGTGTATCACACCACAATACCTAAAGATTGCAAAGACTAAAGAGGTGTCAGTGTCACATTATCCAAACTTGCTTGTACAAGTTTACTACAACGCTGTAATGTCAAGATCCACTAGTGGCGTGTCTTCATTGTAAATGATAATAGCAATCATGTAGAATTTTTGTATCCCATGATACCACTATTTTGTGATCCAGCCCTGAAACACAGGCTATTATGTCCAAAAAGAAGGAAAAGAGGCAGTGAAATGCTACTTTCATTGAGAACCCCAAAGAATCAAAAGTAAAGAAACAAAAAAGAAAAAGGAATTGAAAGCATCTTCAGTGGCACCATATACAACAAAGAGAAGAGGAGCGCTAAAGAACACAGGAGGAATTCATGTGTGATTAGAGAACAAAGGGAGGGAGAAAAGGTAGTGTAGATAATCTCCTTTGAGAATTGCTTTTCACTTGTGTTGAACATCCAAAAGAGGCTCTAATTTGCAATCTCTTTTTACCTCGTGAAGTAAATAAATGGAAAAACAAGAAAGCAGGAAAAGAGTTTTTCGTGCCAGAAAAATGTTTCTGAAAATCATAGATGAAACAACTAATGTTAAAATTCTGAAGATCAAAATTTATAGCCAGAGTTATAAAAAAAAGATCAAGATTCTGGAAGGGGAAATAGCAGCTAAAAAAAAAAAGCAGCAGTCAAAACTTATGTTCAGAAATGCGAAGGGGACAAAACTGTTCAGCAAGAAAAACTTGCCTGTTCTTCAGCTTTCAACCTTGAAATAGTGAATATAAATGAGTATCGTGAACTGAAATTACTTGAAAAACATACCTGTTCTTCAGCTTTCAACTTTGAATTACAATTAGGCGAATCTCCACCTTGTATTTCACATCTCTTTCTCTCTGTAATCGAAGGCGTTGAAGCTGGACTAGGACTGCTAGATGAAGAACTAAGGTCAGGAGGAGTGCTTTGAGTCCCAACATCTCTAGTACTCAACAAGCCCTCCATTGTATTTTCTACAAACAAAAAATCCTGAACCAACTCAAAAACAACCTTTTTTCTTCAATTTCTTTAGAAAAAAACAGCAGCAAGTACTCAAATTATAACCTTTAATTGGAAAATGATTAACAATATCATCATGTGTAGCAATAGTAGTATTCTTTGTATGGATTTGTCGCGAATGATTAGAGTAAACAAGAGGTGCAGACATTGTAATTCTGTTTGTTGAGTTCCATAACGATCTTCCACTAAGTGTTTTAGCTGATAAACACTCCATTGGAACCTCTCCTGAAAGTGGATTACATATATACTTCTCTGCTTCGTTCCATTTGGGATTTAAAGCAAAGCCACCTGGTAACAAGCATTCCCATTTGTTATAATACCCTGACCTTGCCTGCAATGCTGCATAAAAAAAGAACAAAAAACAACAATCAAAATCACTAATCGTGACGCATAATGCAAATAATTACTCCCATGAAAAGCTTAGTGACTATTTGCATTGTCCCTGCATACTAATTACCTTTAAGAGCAGTGGTGAATGAGTATGTTGAAGGGTCAATCTCTTCTGAAAATATTAAGATAGGATGGATTAGTCAATTGATAGCACTAATTAATAAAAAAGAAAAGCAAGCCTCGCTTGAAAAAAGAGGGGGGTTAAGAGTACTAGCAACCTCCTAAGGAGTAGCCAGGAGATGAGGCAGTGCTGGAAATGGTAATGTTTGATCTAAAAGACCTCGCATCTTCTCTAAAACTTCTGATATATGATCCTGAAAACCTTCTTGATCTCGTGTTTTCACGGCTGGTTTGAGCCTTGAACGCCCACTCTCTTAAATTGAACTCAGTTTCCTCTCCTCGCTGAGAAATAGTGTAGGGAGATTGCTCTAATGTGGAAGCCATGAATGAGTCTTGAATTTACACTACATAAGTTGAAATATGCAAAGGCTAGCTGTACTTAGTTATAAAGTCTTTAGCTAGCTGTACATGTGTTCTTGGCTTCTCAACTTGGTGCAGGTTTTTTTAGCGCAAGAATCTTGTAAGAAATTTACCTGTGCCACATCAGCGGATGAGCCAAGCAACAACTTACCATTTCCAGCACCAGTCTTGAATTCAAAAAAACAAGAAAAAAGATAGCTCATTTGTTTTACATTAAATTGTTTACCTTTGTAAACATAAAACAATTGGCATTGAGTGCAAGGGTATAATAGTCTTCTTATTTACTTCCACAGTAAAATAACTGGTATGTCCTTAGAAATAAAAAAAATAAAAATAAAACACTTAGGGAACTAGCTTTTGGCTTTTTATTTTAGTTGTACAATAAAATAAAATGATTATAATGATCTTGAATTAAAATTGTCTTTGTCCTATATTAGGGGTATTTTTATTATTGTTCTTGTTTTTTTTATTATTATTATATTTTTTTTAATTTTTATAAAAATATTATCATCTAAACTTTTTTTTCATGTTTAAAAAAATTAATTCAGATCACGTGTGTTATTACCACCAAACAAGTATCTAGCATAAAAAAAGATAATCCTATTATCCGTTGCAATTTTGGGTGCTGATTTTGATGCACTTGTTATAACCTATCTTTAATCTTTTTAATTTCAATATATTTTATATATTTATATGATTTCTTTGATTTTCTAGTTTTTATTGTTTTCAATGAGAAAATTGAATGAAACAATAATAAAGTGAGAATTGAAAAAATCATGAGCGTAGGGAAAATTGATGTAAAAAAATAAAATGTGAGTAAAAAAATAAAATAAATAAATAAATAAATAAATGTGAGTTGGTTATCTTTAATTTATTTTTCATTATCCAATTAGCTTTATTGGATACCTTAATCATGCTTAAAGGATATTTTAAATATTTGAACTAAACATAAAAACTTATTTAAATAATCAAGAATATAGTTAAATACACACAAAATAAAGGATAAGATGGAATTTAAAAGATAACTCAACTAGTTAGATTTTGGATTTACTTCTTAATAGTCACAAGTTTGAGGTTTCTCAGATTACTAAAGGCTTACGTGGTCGTTAATTTCATGATTTATGAGATTAATCGAGATACACGCAAGTTAACCCAAACACTCATTTTAATTAAATAAAAAAATTAAAAAAAAAAAGATAAGAAGGACCTATCTTACTGAAAAGCTTCATATAGGAGGGGGATAAAATAACGTACACATTTGATTAAGCTTGAAGTACCTAGATATTAGGAATCAAAGAACATAGAAAGATTAAATTCTCGAAAATGGTCAAAATAAGTTATACTTTATTTTTGAAATATTTTTCTGTCAATATCTTAATTAAGAAAAATGATTATAATAACGGAGACAGGTTTTCAATCCATCCAAACC